>Ga0123354_10012006_pt1 | contig 13414 bp, 6 predicted proteins | sample TergutLab28metaG_2_FD_97872 | JGI IMG/M metagenome (GOLD analysis project Ga0123354, IMG submission 97872) | Labiotermes labralis P4 segment gut microbial communities from Petit-Saut dam, French Guiana - Lab288 P4 | ecosystem: Host-associated > Arthropoda: Insects > Digestive system > Gut ... | reverse complement strand
GTGTAGCCACAGCCATCGGTCGTGTGTTTGAAATGGGGATGGCCGAGGTCGGGAGGGGCTATGTGCTCTTCGAGGAACAGGGGGTTGCGCCCTCCGTACTCGAACTGGTAGTTAGCCCTGTCGATATAGGCGGTGCGGGAATCGACATCGAGGCCGTGCTGGTCGAGCGCCCGCAGGGCCGCCAACTGAAGGTAGAGGTCATCCTGGTTATAACCCTCGTTGACCGTCTCGGGACGCCAGGCGGGCATCATCGAGTCGGGCACGATGCGGTGGCTGTAGTGGAATTCGGTGGCTATTCCCAGCCCCACGCCCGCCATCTTCCCGATCCACGCGGCCTGCACGCGGTCGAGGTAGTCGTCCATCGCTATCCTGCGCTCGCCCGTCGCACCCATGGCAACGCCGCACACCGCCAAGGGCGATATGACCACCAAAAGAAGGCGCAGGGGCGATATGTTGTGCAGGCGCAGCATTTTTTTCGACTTAAACTATTCCTTGTTCTTGTAGATCAGCGTCCCCTCGAGGATTACATTAGTGTCCGGGATGGGGTTGAGCCAGCTTACGGTGATCTTGTGTTTGCCCTGGGGCAGTTCGTAATTCCAGTAGATGTCGAAACGGCGGCGGGTGAAACTCTCCGGCATATCTATCGTCTCCCGTTTGCCGTCGATATCCACGGCGAGCTTGGCCACGTAGTCGCTGTTATCCTCTTCGGAGTGCGCCTTGCCACGCACCCGTCCCATCAGGACGATGCCCGAACCCTCGAAATCGCGCACCCACGGTTTTCTGAAATTGTTATAGCGCACCGTGTCCTTCGACACCAGCGCCAATCCTTCGAAACTCTGCTCCAGACGGACGGGCGTGGGAGTTTGAAGCGCAATCATAACTTTGTCGCCGTCGACCTTGCCCCCGTTACGCTTTACCATTTGCAGGGCGTGGTCAAGGCCCAGAACGTAGGCGCGGTTGAGCGAAATATCGGTGTAGTCGAAATTCCTGTCCTCCACCTCGCGCAGGTTGACCATCCATTTTTCGGGGATCTTGCTGTAACCCAACATCGTGCCCAGGATACCGGCGGCGGTGGAGGGGTTGCAGTCGGCGTCGGCGCCGCAGCGCGCCGCAATGTCGATGGTTCTGCCGAAATCGCCCTTGCCGTAGAGCAATCCCATCACCACGTAGGCCGAATTGACCTTGGCTTGGATGTCGAATGGGTCTTTCGTCCCTTTCGGGCAGCTGATCTCGTCCGCATACTTGTCCTCTATCTTCTGCCACGTAACCCGCCAGTCGGGATTTTCCTTGCTCCAGCGAATCGCATCGCTTATACACTTGTGGTAGTCGCTGCTGTCCGGAATGGCCCTAAGGGCCTCGTTAACAACCTTGTCGATATCGTTATAAAGGAAGGCCAAAGTGTACATCGTGGCCACGTAAACCCCGCCATACCAGCCATCGCCGTAGTTCATGATGTGGCCCACGCGATCACACACTTCCGCCGCCGCTACGGGCATGCCCGGCGACATCAATCCGGCAAAATCCGATTCGATCTGGAAGTCGATGTCGTCGGCGTGGGGATTGTTTTTCCAATAACCGCTTTCGGGAGGATTAATACCGTGCATAATGTTGTAACGGGCGGCCTGATTGGCATGCCAGAGCTTGTAGCCGGCGTAGGCAAAAGCCTTGGCCAGCGAATCGACCGGCGCGTCGAGACCGCATCTTTCGAGCACATCCACGAAGGTCAGGTCCATATAGAGATCGTCGTAGAGCCCGCTCTCGTTGTCGTACTCCCATTTTATATAGTGGTCGGGCCATGGTATGACGGTGGTGTCGGGGACCATTCGCCCGTTGTAGCGGAATTCGACGGGGCTGCCGAAAGTGCAGCCGATGGTCTTGCCGGCCCATCCACCCTTGATCTTGTCGAGCAGCTGCTCTTTGGTCAACGTTACGCTCTTCTCCTTTTGGCCGGCGTTACAGGCCATTGCCATTGGCAGGCACAGGAGCAGGACGGCGATAATCTTGATTTTCATTTTGGTTATCTATGTTTATGATTTAGCTATAATACAGGTAATAGGGTATTTGAAGGGGAGGCCTCCCCTTCCCCTGCCCGCACAAGTGCGGGCAGGGCCGGAGATTGCCGTGTGTCGAAAAGGAACTCTTAGTTTCCCGCGGCTATTATCAAGCCGAGGCCGATAATAAACAGGGCGAACATCACCCCGAGCAGGGCGTTAACGTTCTTGCCGCCGCCCTTGAACTCTTTCCAGACGAAGACGCCCCAAATGGCCGCAACCATCGTAGCGCCCTGTCCGAGGCCGTAGGAGATGGCGGCGCCCGCTTTGCCAGCGGCGATAAGGTTGAAGGCGTTACCGAGACCCCAGATCAATCCGCCGAGCACCCCGACCATGTGCGTTCCGAAGGCGCCCTTGAAATAGGCCCCGATCCTGACAGGCTCGCCCTGCACCGGACGCTTCATGGCAATGGTGTTGAACAGGAAGTTACTGATGAAAATACCCACGGCGAAGATGAACATCGCGGTGTAGGGGGTCATCCTGCCGGCGGCCGGCGAGACGAAGTTGTCGAGGTCCATAGACGCGGCCACGAAACGGTAGAAGAACGACATCAGAAGCCCGGCGATGAGCGCCAAGACGATGCCCTTGGACGACACCTTGCTTTTGTTGCCGGACGACATCTTCTTGTAGGCCACGGCGTTGGCGATGATAGCCACGATCACGAGCGCCACGCCGGCAAAGAGCAACAGCGGATCGCCCTTGGCCGAAGCGTGGTAGTTGATGATAACGCCCAGCACCAGCGCCAACCCAATGCCCACAGGAAAAGCCACCGACAGGCCGGCAATGGCTATCGAGGCCGAGAGCAGGATGTTGGCCGCGTTGAACACCACCCCGCCGAGCAGGGCGCTGCCGATATTGCCCCAGTCGGCCTGCGCAAGGTCGGCCACGAAACTGCGCCCCTGCGAGCCGATGCTGCCCAGCGTGAAGGCGGAGATGAGCGAGAAGAGGAGAATGCCTATGACATAGTCCCAATAGAAGAGTTCGTAGCGCCAATTTTTGGAGGCGAGTTTTTGGGTGTTGCCCCATGAACCCCAGCAGAGCATCGTTACGATGCAAAAAATGACTGCCAGCGCGTAATTGTCGACGATAAACATGGTAGGGTAGTTTTAGAATTACATTATTTTTTCGTTAGGTCTCTATTTTTTCATTGCAGCGTCCAGCTCGCGGCGGGTGGGTATGGCCGACTGGGCGCCCATGCGGGTTACTGCTATCGAGGAGGCCATCGAAGCGAATTTTACCGCCTCGAGGATGCTTTCGCCCTCGGCCAGCGCCACGCACAGCGCCCCGTTGAACGTGTCTCCCGCCCCGGTGGTGTCGGCCGCCTGCACCTTCTCGGCGGGAATGTTATAGTATTTGTCGCCCTCCTTGACCATCGCCCCGAGCGAGCCGAGGGTTATCACCACGTTGTCCACCCCTTTTTTGCTGATGATGTCGGCGGCGCGGCGGGCGCTCTCCCAATCGGTAACTTTCACCCCCGAAATCATCTCCGCCTCGCTCCGGTTGGGAGTGATCATGTAAAGGCATGAGAGGAGCATGTCGGACAAGAAGGGACACGCGGGGGCGGGGTTGAGTATCACCTTCACTTTCTTTTTGCTGGCGAGCTGGGCCACATACTCTATCACATCCATCGGTATCTCCATCTGCATGAGCACGATCTCGGAACTTTCTATCTCCTTGCCGGCGGCGGAGATATTTTTGACCGAGAGCGATCCGTTGGCGCCCGAGGCGACGGCGATGCAGTTCTCCCCTTTGGAGTCGACCATTATCAACGCCACTCCCGATGGGTTCTTGGCATCGGATAATATATAATCGGTATTAATCCCCTCGTTGGCATAGAGCTCCACCGACTGCCGGCCGAAAAGATCGTTACCGGTTTTGGTTACGAGGACCACATCACCGCCCAGACGCGAGGCGGCCACCGCCTGGTTCGCCCCCTTGCCTCCGGGGGTCATAAAGAAAGTGCCTCCGAGGATCGTTTCGCCCGGTTCCGGAATCCGGTCGGATTTTATCACCATGTCGGTGTTGGAACTCCCGACTACAACTATTTTCCCATTACTCATAATACAAAGTTGTCTTTTTATTTCATAATATGTTCTTTTTACGGCATTATTTTCATGCCCGTAGAACAAAATTAAAATAAAATATGAGGTCAAAAATCCAAAAAACGATAGCAATCGGATATTTTTAACAATATAAATAACTCTCGTTATCCATATTTTTATGACTGTATATTAGCGTGATAGAAAAAATATACGACCTCGTTTATCCTTGATAAAAGTTAATTATCACGGTTTTTTATAGTCGTCAATGGCCGCTTTAACGATATCGGACATCTGTCGTTTTGTGATCTTGGCTTCGATCCACGAAAGAAAATCGAAAACGCTCAGCAGTTTTTTATCCTTATTGTTGCCGCGGATGCGCGCAATGGGGCGCGCGTAGCTGCCCCACAGTTCGAGGCGCTTGGACATGGTTACCGGCAGGGAGGTGTTGATGAAGCGCAGGAAGAGCTCATCCATCGAGCCGCGGTGCGAATACTCCTTCATCTCGCGCAGGATGGAGCGGCTCTCCGACTTGATGAGGTTCATCTCCCCCTCTTCATACATATATATAAGGTTAACGAGGCGGATGGCGCGGTAGAGGGCCAAATAGGTAAAATCCCTCCCCTGGAACACTATCCGGTTTATGGCCTTTTTGGCGGCCGGGAGGTTGCCGTTCAGGTAGTGGAGCAGCGAAACGTAGAGGATGATCTCCGCCTGGCGGTTGGCGTTCAGGTGCGAAAGGTTGTCGATAAGGGGTTTTTCGTTCGTCCACTTGAAAGCCAGCGCCTCGACGTAAAGCCCGCGATCGAGCAGGCGAAACATCCCGTAGAGGAAGACGATGCACATGGCCTCGAGGCGGAAGCTGTCGTAGCGGCTCTCCCGGCACAACCCCTCGAGCTTGTCGAGGAAATAGTCCATATCCTCGTAACGCCCCATGGCCCGAAGGCTGCTGAGCGTTCCCTCCAACACGTTGAGGTAATCCGTAGGCGGATTTTGCCACAGGTGCTTGTTTTTTTCGAACAGGGTGTTAAGCTCGGTGAAGGCCCAGAACGCCTGGTTCGTGTCGCCTATTCCGGTAAAATAGTTGGCCTGGAACAGCAAGTGGTTTTTCGATATCTCGAACACCTTGCCCGGAAGTTTGTTGACGATGTTGAGCTCGCTGAATATCAGATCGTCGAAAGTCCCGGCCTTGCTGCTGGTCGCCACATTTGCCTTGCGGCTGAGGCGGTAGCGCAGAAGCTGGTAGAGGAACGAGTGTTCGTAGATGTTGCGGACCACGCGAATCGACTCCTGCATGCGCACCTGCCGGCGGACGAGCTGCTGTTCGGAGAGGTCGCCGAAGTCGAGGGCCGTCAACACCTCGAGCTCGGTTTCGAGGGCCATAAAGACTATATTATAGTCTTCGGTTTTGGTCGCCTGGGCCTCGATCTTCGACAGCTGGGCCAATCCTTCACGATAGAGCGACTTCTCGAAGAGCACTTTGACCTTCATAAGGCGGCTCATGTAGCCGAACTCGCGGTCGCGCCCCATACGTATCTCTATCAAGCAGTTAAGCACTACATTATAGAGATATTTGACCGTGGTGTCGAACGAAGAGCCGGGGCGCTCCCGCCGGAAACGGCGCTGCAGCTCCTGCGTGTCGTAAACCCCGTCGCATATAATATCGAAAAGGGCGATGTAATCTTTCTCCCCGTCGCTCCGGCGGGAGTGCATCACGACACTCCTCTTCTCTGACTTCGAGAGCGATGTAATGAGCGATACCAGAATTTCGGTCTTTGACATATTTGCAATTTATGAGAAATTAATATGAAATGCAACTGTATCAAAATATATAATTACTAATAATTAACGAAAACAGGTTATTGTCTATTATTTATAATACTAATTTACAGTTATATAATTTTATATCCAAGTATTAATAAAATATTTGCAATTATCATTTATATTCGATTTTTGCAAATGTTGTCTGTTGCTTTTTTTCACTACATTTGTAAAAACACCCGAATGATGAAAAAAGCCCTTACAACCATCCTCGCGGCGCTGCCGCTGGCCCTTGCCGCCCAACCCGCCGCCCTGCGCGCACCCTACGACATAACCAAAGGCCGGACGCTCTACACCATAGGCTACACCCACCTCGACACGCAATGGAACTGGGACTACCCCACCACCATCGAGCAATATATCAAGCGCACGATGACGGGAAATTTCGCCCTGTTCGAACAATATCCCGATTATGTGTTCAACTTCACCGGGGCGCGGCGCTACGCGATGATGAAGGAGTATTATCCCGACCTCTACGCCAAAGTGAAGGACTATATCGCCGCCGGGCGGTGGAACGTGGCGGGTGCGTGCGTGGACGAAGGGGAGGTCAACATATCCTCCTCCGAATCGATGCTCAGGCAGGTGCTCTACGGCAACATCTTCTACCAGCGTGAGTTCGGCAAGACGGCCGCCGACTATATGCTGCCCGACTGTTTCGGCTTCGTGGCCACCGTGCCCAGCGTGCTGGCTCACGCCGGCGTCTTGGGCTTCTCCACCCAGAAACTCACATGGAAGGCGGCCGTCCCCATCCCCTTCAACGTTGGCCTATGGAAGGGTCCCGACGGCGGCAGCGTGATAGCCGCCTTGAATGCCACCAACTACGCCGGCCGTGTGCCGCCGCGCCTCGACAACGACTCGGCATGGGTGGCGCGCCTCGACGATGACATCAGCCGGTATGGCCTCCACTTCGACTACCGCTACTACGGTATAGGCGATCGCGGAGGCGCACCCCGCGACGAGGATGTGCAAAACCTCATGGGCAGCCTGCGCAACAAGGACAGCAAGATCCGCGTGTTGCTCACCTCTTCCGACCAAATGTACAAAGACGTAACCCCCGCCATCTGCGAAAAAATGCCGGTCTATAGCGGCGACCTGTTGCTCATCGAGCACAGCGCCGGAAGCCTCACCTCGGAGTCGTTCCTCAAACGCATGAACCGCAAGAACGAGGTCGCGGCCAAAGCCGCCGAACAGGCCGCGGTCATGGCCGACTGGGCCGGGACCCTCGCCGCAGGGAGCGGGTCCGGGGCCGGAGCTGGCTCCGGGGCCGCGACCATGCCCTACCCCTTCGAAAAAATCAATGCGGCGTGGGGATTGATCCTCGGCAGCCAGATGCACGACATATTGCCCGGCACCGCCATCCCGAGCGCATACGAATATGCATGGAATGACGAGTTCGTCGTCGCCAATCTCCTCGCCTCTACCCTCACCGGCGCCATCGGTGCCATATCGCGCAACCTCGACACGAAGGTCGGCGGACGGGCTGTGGTGGTCTATAATCCGGTCGCCTGCGCCCGCACGGACATCGTGGAGGCTACGCTCCCCGTTTCGGGGGATGTGCGCAGTGTCGTGGTCAAAGACCCCCGTGGAAATATCGTTACAGCCCAGATCACGGGGCGCACGGCCGGGTCGGTGGAGTTCATATTCGAGGCTTCGGTGCCCGCCGCCTCGCTGGCGGTCTTCGACGTCGCGCCCGTGACGGACACGCCAGCAACCGCAGCCCCCGCCGCCGCCGGGAGCGATCTGAAAGTGAGCGAGCGGGGCCTCGAGAACGAATATTATTCGGTCAAGGTAGCCGACAATGGCGACCTGACCTCGGTTTACGACAAAAAGGCGGGCAGGGAGCTGCTCGCCAAGCCGGCGTCGCTCGAATTCCTGCACGAAAGCCCCGCCGAATGGCCGGCATGGAACATGGATTGGGCCGACCGCCAAAAACCGCCGATCGGAACGATGAGCGACAACGCCTTTATAAAGGTGGTCGAGAACGGGCCGGTGAGGGTCGCTTTGGAAATATCCCGCGAAGGCGAGAACTCGCGGATCGTGCAAATGGTTTCGCTCGCCTCGGGCGAGGCGGGCCGGCGGGTGGAGATCGACAATCGCATCGATTGGCAGTCGCGCGGAGTGAGTCTGAAAGCCGCCTTCCCATTGACGGTGTCGAACCCCGAGGCCACCTACTCCCTTGACAACGCGGCCGTCAGGCGGGGCAACAACAATGAGAAAAAATTCGAAGTGCCCTCGCGCCAATGGTTCGACCTGACCGACCGCTCGGGAAACTACGGAGTTACGATCCTCGAAGATTGCCGTTACGGCTCGGATAAACCCGACGACAACACCCTGCGCCTGACGCTGATGTACACCCCCGAAGCGAATGTCGACCGTTTCACCTACCAGGCTACGCAGGATTTCGGCATCCACGATTTTAGATATGGCATCTATGGGCACTCGGGTAATTGGGACAACCCGGGCGATCCAGGCAACTCCGGTAGCCGGGGCAACAGCTCGCCATGGCAGGCCAAATTCTTCAACCAACCCCTCCTGGCTTTCGAAGTGACAAAGCATGGCGGCGCTTTGGGACGAGTCGTTTCGATGGCCGCCCCATCCTCGCCGCAGGTCGATGTGATGGCGTTCAAAAAGGCCGAGCAGGGCGATTACTACATCGTGCGCCTGAACGAGCTCACCGGGCACGGGGCCAAGGGTGTCGGGGTCGGATTTTTCGCTCCGGTCGCCGAGGCTTTCGAGGTCAACGGACAGGAACAGCGCATAGGCAACGCGACCGTGCAGGGCGGCAAACTCCAGACCGACATGACGCCCTTCGCCATGCGCTCTTTCGCCGTGCGTTTCGCGCCGACCGCAGTGCTCGCCGTCCCGTTCTCCGCGCCTGCCGTGCAGCGGCAGATCGTCCTACCCTACAACGCCGATGTGGTGAGCGCCAACAGCGCTCGCCGCGACGGCTCCCTCGACAAACAGGGCAACACCCTGCCCGCCGAACAGCTTCCGGCGCAAATCGTCAGCGAAGGGATCGTTTTCTCGCTCGGCGACACCGCCCCCGGAGCGAAAAACGCCGTGGAGTGCCGCAGACAGCGCATCGACCTGCCCGGCCTCGGACAGAGCGGCAAACTCTACCTGCTGGCCATGGCGGAAACCGATTCGCGCGGCGAGTTTTATGTGGACGGCGCCGCGACCGAGCTCGGCATTCAAGGATGGAACGGCTTCATCGGACAGCACTACGCGCGGGTGATAGTGCCCGACAGCACCCGCTACAAGATGCTCTCGGTCGAAGAGCCTTTCTGCAAAACCGACAACATAGCGTGGTTCGCTTCGCACTACCACACCCCAAAGGGCGACACCCCATATCAATATTGCTATATTTACAAATATTGCCTCGACCTGCCGGCGGGCGCACACACACTAACCCTGCCCGATAATCCGTCTATAAAAATCATGGCCATGACCGCCGCCACCACAGGCGAAGAGGTCGTCCCCCTGCAAAAACTCTATGACGATTTTGCCGGCTATCCCCCGTTCCACCTGCGCCGCACCGAACCCAAACCCACCCAGGCGCACAGGTAAGTTGTTTTGTCGTGAGGTCAAGAAACAGAAAGCGCTGGATTTGCTTAAGATTCAGCGCTTTTCACATTTTCCACATCGTCCTGCGGAAAGGGATTGTCTAAAATATTTAACGGGGCAGGGCCAATTGTGAAAATTTTATGTATTTTTGCTTCTCCCACATTAACTAACAGTTGCGCGATATGATCAAAAAACTTCCCCTTCTGTAAGGCCGCTCCGAACGATGGGGTCGGATTCGCTCGGGCGGTAAGGCTCCGGCACTTGCAGGAATTCCAGCACATAAGGCTCACGGATCAGATCGGCAGGCTGAGTGACCGTGTGGCCCTGCTTCGATAGCTTCAATATACCATCTTTGTCCCGCGACGCGGCCAAACGGAGAAACAGTGAGCTTTTCTTTTGGCGAATCAACTCGGTGGTACTCCACCTCTCGATGATGCTTTGTTTCTCATAGAAAGAGCGCTCCAGAGGATCGTCTATTTTCAGCAGTTCGACAATATGCGTCCAACTTAATTGGTGCGGAGGCTCCGCACCAATTGGCCAAGTGAGGTAAAACTGCCTCATCCTCTTGATATTGCTAAGGCTGAACCCTTTGCCATGTCTCAATGAAAGGTCTCTTGCGAGATTGGGCAACAACCTGGCCCCGAACTCGGCTCTTGCCTCGCCTTTCTGCTCGAACTCGACAATATACCGGCCGACTTTCCAATAGGTGTCGATCAAATGGCTATTGACAGCAATAACCGCCTGCCGCCGCCCTTGCTCATATACTTGTGAAATCTGATCGACCAACCCTTCGTATGTCGCATTGCGCGTTATGATTTCCATAACAATCCCTTTTTATGCAAATATACGATTAATAATTTAAGCGGTTTATTTCATGTAATGCCCAGAAATAAAATCCGCGCGCTCTACTGCGCCACTATCAGCACGCCCGACCCGGCGTTTCCGCCATATTGCGGAGCGTAGAGCGAGATTATCCGCGCCACTGCTGTGGAAAAGCGGCCCTCGTAGCTCACGAAAAAGCGCTCCTCGACCGACGAGTCGCCCTCGGGCAGCATGTTGAAAAAGTAGTTGGTGAAGCTTTCGCGCACATCGCGGTAGCCTCCATAGAACCCGAAGAACATATAGCCCGACACGGCGCTCTCGGGCTGCAGGGCCCCCGGCCGCAGCGCCTTGAGCGCGACGAAACTGCGATTTTCCGTGCTGTGGATCGAATAGCGCGCCACGACCCTCTCGCCTACATGGAGCGTGGTAGTGTCGGTCAGCGGCTCGTAGACTTCCTTGCCACCCGCGAACGAGAGGCGGAAGAAGGTGCGCTCCACCGATATCCCTTCCGAATATTGCTGCACCTGAGACAGTTCGTCCTCAAACCTATAGACGAGATCGACAAAAAGCGGATGTTGACACTCGTTGACCACCGTCATTTTTCCTCCTTCACGTATCCCTTTACGTATGACGGCAGGCTCGATGGTGTAGCCGTTAAATGTGTCGTAACGTTTGCCCGTGTCGGGTACTGTTATTTGGTAACGAACCGAGGCATCCTTGTCCCTGTCGTCCATGGAGTAAAATTTCCACAGGGCATAGACGGCGTCGGCTGTGGCCACGTTGTTCTCCCACATCTGGTTGCGGCGCTGTAGCATAAGCCATTGCGCTATGCCCCCGGCCAGCGGGGCGTATTCGGGCCTCGAGGCGAAGAGCTCCAGCGCCATGGCGTGCGCCTTTATCTCGCTGCTCATCAGGCCCTTGAAAGGCATCACCAAATTCGGGAAATAGGTGCCCATAGTTTCGTTCCGCACGGCGTACTCGCTGAGAGAGCGCAAAATAGCCGGAATATGGATGTAACGTCCGTCGGCATCGAGCGCCTTGCATATATATATCCTTTCGAAAATGGAATTACTTGTCCATGTGCGCTCGAGTTTGGACATATAGTACTCCCACGCCTGCTGCACATCGTCGGAGAGCGGGATATCCTTAAGGAAAGGCGCACGCGCAGAGAGATATTGTATAACCTCGAACGGGACGCGCTCCGGCCTTGCCTTCTCTCCGAGTGCCATCTCGTCGCGGTAACTCTTTAAGAAAATGCCATCCAAGTATTTAGCTCCATTCGTAGAGGTATGTATGACGTTGTTGAATATTATGGCCTTCATTTTCAGAAGTTCGCCCGCCCTGTCGAGGAACCACATGGTCAGAAGGGGTGAGGAAGGCATGCCGGGGAACCATGCAAGTCCGCCGTCGGGATTGCGCACAGTGAGCAGTTTGGCATAGAAATCCTTTATCATCGCTGACATGAATTTCGGATCGAGCATATTGTTGAGCGCGGCGATCCTGCGGCGGTTTATGCCGGGCACTCTCGCCCATGGAGTCTCGGAGAGGAGCGTCCCTACGGCTTCCGACCCGCTCTCCAGCGGGTCTTTCATCAGAGACGAATCTCTGACCCAGCTCTTTACTGCACCCGCATAGCGCGAGTCGTCATACAGCATCCGCCTGCCACATAGATTGATATACCACGCCGATACTATGTCGACAAGGCCATTCGATGCGGGTATGGAGGCGGCCGGCAACGACAGGAGCACGAGGCGTTTTGGCGAGGAGACCTGCACCTGCAGCGACTCTTTTGCGAGGTTACGCTCACCGATCAGGGCCACCGGGTCGAGATCCACGCTCCCCGTGTCGGGCAAAATGAAGCTCTTCGAGCGCACGAACTCCTCGCGCGAGGGCATCACGGGGATCGTAACTTCCACCCCATCGCTGTGGGTGGGGGTGGAGGCCGCGATGCGGATACCGAGCAGCCGTTTGCCGACGGGCGGCACGAAGCCCCACGCCACCACCTGCTTGCCCTCCGCCTCGATGTTCACCGGCCGCGGCCCGAGCCCCGGGAGCGCCACGAGGGCGCTGTCGGCCGGATCGAAGAGCTCGATCCGCGCCTCGCCCGCGGCGACTTTGCCGGTGAGGTTCATCACGGTGGTGCGCACCACGAGGCTGTCGCCCTCGCGGACGAACTGCGGGATGTTGGGCATCACCATCAGCTCCTTGCGCACCACCATCTCGGCCGAAGCCACCGTCGAGAGCGCCTCTTTGGTGTGGGCCATCGCGAGGATGCGGTAGGTTGTGAGGTTGTCGGGAAGGATGAACGAGATGTCGGCCATGCCCTTGGAGTCGGTAGTAACGTGCGGCAGGAAGGCGGCCGTCTGACTAAGGTTGCGGCGCATGTTGCCGCTTCGGGCCGCATTTTGCAGCATTTCCTGCCCCACCACCGGCGGCGTGAAATTCATGGGTGCCGGCGCTGCCAAGGAGTAAAGGTTAGTATCTTCCGTTACCGTTTTGCCCGTAACCCTCCCGCTTATCATAGACGTCAAAGAGCCGGTCAGATCCTCCCGTCTGCTCGCACCATAACCTATGAAAACAAGACCGTCATCGCCGGTGGAAACGCCCATGTCCGCCAGCCGTGTGCTCTGGAAAAACCCGTAGCTTCGCCCGAACCCTATGGCATTCAGGGCGTATGGCGTTCGGTTTTTATACGGCACTATGTCGAGTGGGTCGAAACTCCTTTTCTCATCGACATCCGTTGCCTTGTCGTAGACCGCAACCACCACCTCGGCCTGCGTCGGTTTGCCCTTGTCGTCCTTCACCTCCACGAAAAATCTCTCATGCGAGCCGGGCTCAGTGGGCGTGCGCAGCGAAACCAGGCGCATGGTTATCGACGGGGTCTCCACCACGCGCTCCAGATCCGCCTTTTCCGTGTAATAAGCGCCGCCGTAGACGTAGGTCAGCATCAGCCTGGCCGTGGCAGGCCAGCTGTCGGGATAGGGGACACTAACGCGCTGCATCCCTCGCGGGAAGACCACCGGCTTGCTCAGCAAGAGGCTGTCGCCGAAGAGAATCTCCATGCGGGCGTAGATCCGCTCGCGCGAGGTGCCGAAAAGGAACTCCGCGGGTTGCTTC
>Ga0123354_10012005_pt1 | contig 13414 bp, 4 predicted proteins | sample TergutLab28metaG_2_FD_97872 | JGI IMG/M metagenome (GOLD analysis project Ga0123354, IMG submission 97872) | Labiotermes labralis P4 segment gut microbial communities from Petit-Saut dam, French Guiana - Lab288 P4 | ecosystem: Host-associated > Arthropoda: Insects > Digestive system > Gut ... | reverse complement strand
TGTGCCTGTTCATGTGCTGACTGGACTGTGTGTTACGGGGACGATTGTGACGGTGTCGGATCTGCAGGGTTCGGCGTTGGGTAGTCCGATTGTGAGTGCTGATGGGACGTGGGGGATGACGACTCCTGAGGGGTTGTCGGTTGGGACGTTTGTGTCGGTGACTGTGACTGATGCGGATGGGAATGTGTCCTCGCCTATACAAGTGCCGTTGAGCCAGTCTGTGCCCAGTGGGCCTACGACAACTGTGCCTGCGACACCTGTTCATTCTCCTTCGGGTTCTCCGGTTCCTGTTCAGTCTCCTGCGGAAACTTCCGTTCCTGTTCAGTCACCGACAGGTTCTGTACCTGCAACTCCAGTTCAGTCATCTTCGGCTTCCGCGGATCTTGGTCAGTCACTCACTGGTTCTTCGGTTCCTGTTCAGCCGTCAACGGGTTCTGTACCTGCAACTCCTGTTCCGCCGTCTTCGGCTTCCGCGGTTCCTGTTCTGTCACCCACTGGTTCTTCGGTTCCGGTGCCGTCCACGTCGAGTGCTGGGGTTCCTGTTGAGTCGGGTTCAGTGCCTGTTGTTCCTGTTCAGTCGGGTGCGGCTGCTGCGACAATTTACCCTGCAGATGTGCCGAATACGTCTGCGCCTTCTCCAGCTCCGACTACAGCCCCTGGGCCGGTGGTTCCTCAGGTTCCTCCGATGTCAGGAACCGTGGAGCAGTCGACGGCGGGAACTGGGGTACAGACTCCGGCCCCCAGTACGCCTGCTGCGTCGATTGAGTTGTCGAGTTTGTCGTTGTCTCCTGGTCAGAGTGTGGTGGTGACTGGTCATGGTTGGGTGCCGGGTGAGCAGGTGACGATCACTGTTCATTCGACTCCGATTCAGTTCCCGCCGGTGATGGTGAATCCTGATGGGTCGTTGCCGTCGATGACGGTGGCGGTGCCTGCTGATTTTGATCCTGGTACGCATACGTTGACGGCGGTGGGTAGCCGGTCGGGTACGGTGACGCTGTCGTTCCAGGTGGTGGCTGCGGGTCAGGTACCCACTGGTCCAGCGCTGTCCGGTTCTGCGCCTGGTCAGGTGGTGTCGCCCGGTTCAGCGTCTGGTCAGATGCCGTCGGCGTCCACGGGTGGTCACATTGTGCCGGGTGTGGGTCTGGGATGGCTTGTGGGTGCAGTGTTTGTGGTTGCTGGGCTTGCTGTCGCTGTGGTACGTCGCCGTAGAGCGTGACACTGCACTGATAGAAGTCTGACTGGTCGCTGTCGCTGACCCCGGCAGCGATCAGTGCGTTCCGGGCTGACTCGCATGGTCAATTGTTTGTGAGTTGTTTTCGTCGGAGGAGTGAGTGCAGCCGTTTCACTGTTGACGACAAGCATTGAGTCGTCTGATCAGGTTGGGAGGGGTTGACCTGGTGGGTCGCACGACTGGTCGACACACCTTTGAGACTGGTATCAGTGGTTCGGTTAACGTTATAGTAGATATTGGGTTTCGGCGATACGAGTCAGAGCCTGGGGATAGTTTGGTTTGCCTGTCTCAATTGTGTTGAGAGTTTCTATGTGCAGTGAGGGGAGCCTCCGGGTGTTCGTGAGGTGGTTCTTCGGGAGGGTATTACCATGCGTATTTCGTCGAAGCGTCGGATTGGATTTGGCATTCTAGCGGGGGTTGTTGCGCTGTCAGGCTTGTCGGTTCCAGTGTTGAACTCAGTGGCTGATCCGGTGCCGACGTCAGCTCCAGTGTTGGGAGCGGCGCCTGCGACTGGGGCGACCGATACGGCGACATCGCTGCCGACCAGTGTGACTTCTGCTGTACCGACTGTCACGGCGACATCTGAGTCAACGGACACGGGAACTCCCGAGGTGACTGCGACACAGGCATCCGAATCGACCCCGACTGGCCCTGTGGCTACTGGGCAGACTACGACACGGGCGCTACCAGGTGAGTCTCCTAATGATGGAGCCTTGAGTGTTGTCATCTCGGGCAAAGGCATTCAGTCGACTCTTCTGCCTGCCACGCAGACTGTCATCCAGGCTTGTGATGGGACATCCGAGGGTGGGACTGTGACGGCTACAGTTAAGGATCCCGATGGGAATCTCGTGCAAGGAGCCACTGTCGAATTCACAATCACGGATCAAGACCCTCAGATGGTGACATCAGGACCTGACGGAACGGCAACAGTGAAGGTCTTCAGTGTTTCTCAGAAGCAATTCGCGTGGTCAGTCGATGTAGAGGCTTCTCTTGTGCAGCCGGACTCGTACCAATTTCCGGGTCCTGGTGCGCAGGTCTTCTTCCATAAGGCCCCGGGCTGCGTCCCAACTCCTGCGTCCATTCAGATGACCATCCCGAACAGCGGGGAGCCAGGAGCAGGATTGTCAGGGACCATCACTTTGAAAGATGCTGACTCGAACCCCATTGTGGGAGCGGACTTGTCTAAGCTGACGCTCATTCCCTCCTCGCCGAATGTCATCATCTCACAAGTGTCCGACTACAGGGATGGCAGGTACTTGTTCACGATGTCCAGTGAAGTTGAGGGAGACTACACACTGATCGCAACTTATGATGACACGATTAGTACAGCCAGCACTTCGTTCGAGATCGTGCATGTCCCTGGTGCTGTTGTGGCTCCTCCGGCTGTTGCAGAAAACGTCATTAATGTCGCAAGTTTAGCTCCAGGTAGGGGACAATTGGCAGTTGTTCAAGATACTAGTGATAGCCGTAGCTTTACAGCTCGGGTAGGTATAGATACGTCATATTACAAGTCCGCGGAAGGTCTCGTGGTTGATTTCTCAGTCAGTGGTGATGCAACCTTCGATGCTGGCCTGACCAGTGCTTCAGTGGCTCTGGGTGACATTGTCGATGGCATAGGTGATGCTTCTGTGGGGCTTGATGTCCATCCGTATGCAGGTACTCCGATTGTTTTCACCGTCTCTGCTTCAGTTACTCAAGATGGTAAGAAGACAACCATGCGCTCCTCTCCCACGACAGTGTCCATTGGAGGGCCACAGGAATGCAAGACTAGTTCAACAGTGGGGAACAAGATGGCGGCGTCGACTGAAACTCAGCCGGTTGCTGATGGTGCGCAGACGTGGACGGCGACATATACGTTAACGACACTGCTACAGCCGAATGGCGCATGTGTTCCGCCTACCTATTCTGCTGATCAATTTGTTGTTCAGGTGTTCGATGCCAATGGAGTTCCCACGTCGAATGTTGTGGTGGGGACTGTGACCAAGGTGAGTGACTCGACGTTTACGGTGGCGTTCACCTCGAAGGTGCCCGGTACGTACACCGTGAAGACGTTGTGGGTTGCTATGGGTCCCGCGGTGAATTCGATCACGTTCTCACCTGTGACTGTGCCGACCGTGAAGAGTGGTCTGTCGATTCCTCCGACGACGGTACCGACCGCATCGGCTGAGCCGACCCCTGTTATGAACGGTTTGGCTGCTCCGCCTTCCCCGTCGACCGTGGAGATCAAGCCGATGAGTGTTCAGGGTACGCCGACGAGTGAGTCGGGAACGCCGCCAGTACCGGTCAGTGAGCAGGATGCGTCGACTGCTCCGACAAGAGCGAGTGGGTCGACGACGGCGGCGACCACACCGGTTGAGTCGAATACTGCTGCGACTGGCCTGACTGCGCCGTCTTCCAGATCGACATCGCCGAGTGTGTCGACCAGTCTTTCAGATGAGCCGACGACACAACCAGGCACGCCGTCGGCGCCGGCCAGCGAGCAGGGTGTTTCGGTTGCTGCGACTGGTGAGAATGTGCCAACCAGTACCTCTTCTTCTAAGTCGGCTCCAACAGTTGAGACCACATCAGAACCTATGATTGAGCCTGCCGTGGAGGGAACTTTGTCGGTCGCTCAGGCCACTGATGGCAGCCAGTCTTATCAAGCAAGGGTTGGGATAACAGATCCCTATAGAAATCCGTTGCCAGGTCTTCAGGTGACCTTCTCTGTGGCTGGTGATGCGACGTTTGGGGCCGGTCTGGCCACCGCAACTGTACTTACGGACGACCAAGGCCTGGCAGAGGTCGATGTCGTCCCCGTTCCGTACACCGGTACACCGCTCACATTCACCGTCTCCACGACAGTCACTTATCAAGGTGAAGCGATCCCCCTGCGCTCCTCTCCCGCGACGGTGACCATTGGGGGGCCGGAGTGCACGGATACTCCAACGTTGTCGAGTACGGTGGCGGCGTCGGGTGGTGGCCAGCCTGTTGCTGATGGTGTTCAGGCGTGGACGGCGACGTACACGTTGTCGAGTTCATGTGTGTCGCAGTCGTATTCGGCAGATCAGTTTGATGTTCGGGTGTTCGATGCCAGTGGTAGTCCGTCAACTAATGTTGTGGTTGGCACTGTGACGAAGGTGAGTGATACGACGTTCAGGGTGTCGTTTACATCGAAGGTTGCTGGTTCGTACACGGTGAAGACATCGTGGGTTGCTATTGGACCTGCTGTGGACACGATCTCGTTCTCACCAGTGACTGCACCAGCGTTGCCGGGTGTCCAAGTGACAGTGCCTAGTGCTGTAAGTGCATCAACGACGGTTTCACCTGTCCCTGGTGCACTGACGACAGCGTCGAGTACGTCGGCTGGTCCGGTGGCAGTGGTGACGACTCCGACGACGGTGCCGACAGGGCCTAGTGCACCGACGACAGCGTCGAGTACGTCGACTGGTCCGACGGCAGCGCTGGCTACTGCGACTACGCCGACAACCGTACTGAGCACGCCGACAGCAGCGCCGAGTGCTGCGACTGAGCCGGCTAATCTGCCGACTCCTCTGGCGGTGGCAGCACCTGAGCCGCCGGCTCTGCCCATGACGACTGCTGTGACTCCTGGTTCTGCACCGGTTCCTCCAGGACAATCGGTCTCGGTTCCTGCGACTGGCGAGAATGAGAATCCGACCGGTGCTCCGGACTCTCCTCAGGTTCCGGTTCCGGTTGCTGGATCTGTGGTTCCCCCGGTGCACTCGGCTTCGGGAGCTGGGGGGCAGCCCACGTCTGGAACTACGGTGCAACCGATGTCGGGAACTGCGGTTCAATTGCCGTCGGTTGCTGCGGTGCCAACCCCGGCTCCCAGTGCTACTGCTGCGTCGATTGAGTTGTCGAGTACGACATTGTCTCCTGGTCAGAGTGTGGTGGTGACGGGTCACAATTGGGTACCAGGTGAGCAGGTGACAATCACTGTTCATTCGACTCCGATTCAGTTCCCGCCGGTGATGGTGAATCCTGATGGGTCGTTGCCGTCGATGACGGTGGCGGTGCCTGCTGATTTTGATCCGGGCACGCATACGTTGACGGCGGTGGGTAGCCAGTCGGGTACGGTGACGGTGTCGTTCCAGGTGTTGGCTGTGGGGCAGGTGCCGACTGGTGTTGTGCCTACCGGTGTTGTTCCGGGCGGTTCTTCGCCGGCTGGTTCGATGTCTGGTCAGGGGCAGTCGGCGTCTACGGGTGGTCAAGCTGCGCCGGGTGTGGGTCTGGGATGGCTCGTGGGTGTGGCGTTTGTGGCTGCCGGGCTTGCTGTTGCGGTGGTGCGTCGACGCAAGGCGTGACACTTCACTGAAGCAATGAGGACTGATCGCTGCCGCTGACCCCGGCAGCGATCAGTGCGTTGAGGCCCAACTCGTACTCTCGCCAATGCGTCAATCGTCTGGGTCGCTGTGGTTGGGTTTCTTCGATGTCGGTGAACGTATGTTCAGATGATCGGCGCTTGGTCGTTGTGCCTGTGGCATCCATCCGGATGACTCGTCTTACATGGGGAGACATTGTCACGAATATCGTTGTGATATTTGCTATCGATGGTCTGGTTGACGTTATAGTTGCTTGTAAGGCCCTTCCGTGCAGGGTCGGGGGCCTGGAGATAGTAGCAGTTGTATGTCAATTGTGTTGAGAGTTTTATGAGTAGAGGGGGGCCTTGCGTACTCGCGGCTCTTCGGGAGGGAATCTGTCATGCGTGTGACGTCTAAGCGTCGGATTGGGTTTGGTGTTTTAGCGGGGGTTGTCGCCTTGTCGGGGCTGTCGGTACCACTGTTAGACACATTGGCTGCGCCGTTGTTGGGGGCGACTCCAGTGGCGGCATCGTCGGGGATGACGTTGGTGGAGTCTCCTGCTGTGGGATCACTGTCCAGTTTGGGCGGTGTCGCAGGGTACGTCGCGTCTCAAGATAGTGGTGATGTGAATGGTTGGTTGTCGGGGCAGGGGATTGACCCGGCGGCGGCGGGTCCGATGACCGATGCAACCGTTCCACCCTCGGCTGCCGATCAGGTGACATCGTCGCTGGCCAGTGACGGGTCGGCCAGTCTCGGTTTGTCGGCTGATGCGACGGGTGTGACTGTGGGGTATGCGGTTGGTGATGCCCAGGGGAGTGCTGCGCTGACGGTGGGGCTGTCGAATTTGGCTCCGGTGTCGGGCAAGGAGGGGCTCCAACTCCCGCTGACGACGGCTCAGAGGTTGCAGTGGTGGAATGGGATGAAGTGGACGGCTGATGTGACCGCGTCGGGAACGCCGGTGGGGTCGATCACTTTCACATGGGGGCCGACCGGTGTGACCAGTACGACGAATGTGTCGAATGCGTCGTTTGCGTCGACGGTGGACCAAATGGCGTCAAGCATGACGAGTAGTTTCAACGGCAATCAGACGTCGATGTTGCAGTTGAGTAGTTTGTTGTCATCGCTGGGATCGGTTTCCTCGGATAGTACGTCTTCTGTTCCGTACAGTTTCGCGTACTCTGTGGGATCTGCGTTGACACCTGGTGCCTCGGTGAGCGTGAAACCGGCTGATGTGGTGTCCGGTTCCTGGCTGAATGGGCTGAATGCGGATCAGACCGGTTCTGGTGCTTTGTCGTCGGTGGCGGTGTCGTCGTTGTTGTCCCCGGATGTGGTGAAGGCGTTGCCGTCGTTGTCGGGGTTTGACTCGTTGCAGGGTGCGTCGAGTATGGCTGATGTGACGGCGACCATGTTGACCCAGTTGGGTGCCGACGGCAAGTTGGACCAGGCCGTGGGCAATGCGATGTTCGCACAGACGGACAGTCAGTTGGCGAGTGTGGCCAGTTCGATGAATGGGATGTTGGCGTTCGAGCCGTTGGATGATGCTGCGAAGCAGGTGTTGGTGACCAATGTTCACGGGTTGGTTCCGTCATTGTTGTCTGGTGGGTGGGCGACACAGGTTGCTCAGGCAGCGTCGGGGTCGGTTGAGCTGAAGTCGACGTTGGATCCTGGTACGGTGACCAGTCTTGTGCCCACAGGTGTGACGGTCGCGGCACCTGCGGAGACAGCGCCTGCTGAGACAGCATCTCCGGAGACAATACTTCCGACAGACGCTCCGGTAGTCGAGCCGACGGATACAACACCATCGGAGCCGACCGATACCACGGTTCCTGGGCAGGCGGACACGGCAGTGCCTGAGTCGAGTGACACGACAGTACCGCAACCGAGTGACACGGCCGTACCTGAGCAGACTGACACGGCGTTACCTGGGTCCACGGACGCTGCGGCGACTGAGCCGTCTGACACCACGGGGCCTGAGTCGACCGACACCGTTGTACCTGAGCAGACTGATACGGCAGCACCTGAGCCGAGTCACACAGCCGTACAAGAGCCAACTGACACCACTGCTCCTGAGCCGACCGATACGACGGGTCCTGAGCCTTCTGACACGGTGGCACCTGGGCCGACCGACACGACCACTGAGTCGACTGATACCACTGTACCTGAGCAGTCTGACACGACGGCGACTGAACCTAGTGACACGGTCGTACATGAATCGACTGACACATCGGTACCCGCTGGACCGTCTGACACGACGGCGACTGCACCGTCTGACACGACAGCACCGGCTGGACCGACGACGGCTGGAGAGACGTCGACTGGTACGCGGACTCCGGCTCCGGCCCCGACGGATGTGTCGACCACGGATCAGACGCCAACGGGTGTGTCGACGCCCGTTTCGTCCAATTCTGCGCCAGTGACTGCGGATCAGTCGGGTTCTACGCCTGTTGCTCCTGGTTTGACGCCGACGGGTGCTGCCACTGCGGGTCAGACTCCGACGGATGTGGCGACTCCTGGTCAGTCGGCCTCGGCTCCTGCAGCGCCTGCCAGTACTGCCCCCAGCCAAACTGCGCCGACTCCCACAGCTAGTTTCACTACTCTGGCACCTGGTCTTGGATGGCTCGTCGACACAGCCTGGTCGATCGTTGGCCTGGTCCTTGGTGTGCTCTATCAACACGTGTGGTGACCGTCCACTTCATTGATACAAGTGCTGATCGCTGCCGCCCACTACGGCAGCGATCAGTGCGTTAAGGCCCCTTGCGTACGCTCACTTGTGTGTGAATCGTCTGGGTCGTTGTGGTCTGGTCCTATCCCCACAGGATTGTCATCAATATCGTTGTGATATTTGTTATCGGTGGTCTGGTTGACGTTATAGTTGTTGACAAGGCCCTTCCGTTCAGGGTCGGGGGCCTGGAGACGGTTGCAGTTCTGTCTCGGTTGCGTTGAGAGTATTTGTGAGTAGAGGGAGCCCCGGTTACCGCTGGCTCTTCGGGAGGGAACATGTCATGCGTGTCACGTCGAGGCGTCGGTTTGGGTTTGGTGTTTTAGCGGGGGTTGTTGCCCTGTCGGGGTTGTCTGTTCCTTTGTTGAACACACTGGCTGCCCCGTTGTTGCCCACATCACCGGTGTTGGGGGCGGCTCCTGTTGCGGCAACCTCTGAGTCAATCGAAGCAGGGGCATCCGGACCGGCACCAACTGACACTTCGGCAACAGCGCAGACAACGACTCAAGCGCTGCCACTTGAGTCTCTTCTTGGTGATCAAGTGACCCTATCGCCAGCAACTCAGGATGTTGTGCCGTCGTGCGACGGGACATCCGACAGTGGCCATGTGACGGCAACGGTTAAGGATGCTGATGGGAATCCTGTGGCGGGGGCGCTCGTGGTGTTCTCGATCGGCCTTCAACCGTACCAGTATGTGACGACAGAATCCGATGGGACGGCGAGTGTCACCGTCACGAGGTCTGATAACCAGCAAGACCCGTGGTCATTGAGTGTGGATGCGTGGTTGCAAGGATTACTAGGTGATTTGCGGGCTTCTCCTGTGATTCCTGTACAGGTCGTCTTCCGTCCAGCCTCAGAATGCGCGCCCATTCCTGCATCCATTCAGGTGGACGAAGTGGCCAATGGTGTGAGGCCGGACGGAGTGCAACGGGACATTTTTAGGCTCATCGTGAGAGACGCTGATATGAATCCCATTGCGGCGGATATGTCCAAGTTGACGGTCACACCGGCATCATCTGATCAGACACCGTCATCACCTGATCTCACCATTTCACCGCTCACCGGTTTTAGCGGCGCCGATGGCACATACGTTTTCAATATTTCTAGCTCGGTTTCGGGCCTATACAAAATGAACGTAGCGTATGACGGCACAGTCTACGCGTCGATCTCTGTCATATTCGCTCCGGGTGCACTTCCTCCTTCCGTGTATGGAAAATTGTCGGTTGTCCAGGCGACCGATGGCAGTCAGTCGAATACGGCATCGGTGCTGATCGACAGGTATCCGAACGGCACGACTCCAGGAGATTTTCATGTGGATTTCTCTGTGAGTGGTGATGCTACATTTGGGGCGGGTCTGACCAGTACGTCGGTGGTTCCGGATAGTACGGGTCTAGCGTCGGTGGGGCTTGATCTTCTTCCGTACACGGGTGCTCCCCTCACATTCACCGTCTCCGCCACAGTCACTTATAAGGATGAAGTTATTGATATGGAGTCCTCTCCTGCGACGGTGACCATTGGGGGGCCGGTGTGTACCGATAACCCGACATTGACGAGCACGATGACAGCGTCGGACGCTAGTCAACCAGTTGCTGATGGTGTTCAGGCGTGGACTGGGACGTATGAATTGTCGAGTTCGTGTGCATCGCAGTCGTATTCGGCTGATCAGTTCGATGTTCGGGCGTTTGATACTAGTGGTAATCCGACATCAGATGTTGTGGTGGGGCCGGTGGCGAAGGTGAGTGATACAACGTTTAGGGTGTCGTTTACGTCGAAGGTTGCTGGGACTTACACTGTGAAGACGTCGTGGGTTGCTGTGGGTCCTGCTGTGGACACGCTCTCGTTCTCGACTGTGACTGCGCGGACGACATCGCAGACGAGTGAATCGGGCCCTCCGACTGTGCCAGCTTCAGACTCCAGCCCCTCGACTGGGTCGACCAGTGAGTCGGGTGCTGCGACTGTAGGGCCGACTGGATCCACGGTGCCCGAAGCGACGGGCGCGATTGTATCCGAGCCGACAGGCCCGACTGCGTCTGAACCGACGGGCAATACTGCATCTGAGTCGGCTGTGACGGCGACGCCGGAGTCGACTGGCACCGAGGCATCAGTTATTGAGTCTGTCTCTTCGGATCAGTCGACGCTTCTGCCTGCTACCCAGACTGTCATCCAGTCGTGTGACGGGAAATCCGAGGGCGGGAATGTGACGGCCACGGTCAAGGATGTTCATGGCAATCCTGTGGTAGGAACGACGGTGATGTTCGGCATCACCGACCAACCATCGCAGTCGGCAGTCACGGAGTCTGATGGTACTGCGACAGTGAAGATCACCAGTCCTTACCTCGACCGATCCACTTCGACAGTCGATGTTTCTGCGTACCTCCCAGGGTCGTTGACCGACCTGTCAGGTTCTCCCGTGCAAGTCGTCTTCCAACTGGCTCAGGGGTGCACGCCCACTCCCTGGATAGTTTCACTCTCGATTTCGCCAGCCCCCGAAGCGGTATCAAAACCAATAGCTGGGTCGGTAATTCTCCGGGATGCTGACGGCCAACCCGTTGTGGGAGCGGATTTGTCCAAGCTGTCACTGATAATCCCGGCGCAGCTCATTGTCTCTCCAGTGATTGATAATGGCGATGGCACATACTCCTTCATCCTGATATCCACGGTTGCAGGCACCTACACGATACGGGCGATATATGACGGTTTTTCTTCTGACAACACTGTTTCGGCCGTGTGGACCACGGGTGCAGTACAGACGCCTGTGGACGGTTTCTTGTCGATTGTTCAGGCTGCTGATGATGGCCAGTCGTATACAGCATCGGTGATGATAACAAACTATAACAGTATCTATAGTATGGCTGATCTTCGAGTAGATTTCTCTGTCAGTGGCGATGCGACATTTGGGGCCGGTTTGACCACAACGTCGGTGATCCCGAATAGTCAGGGTCAGGCGTCTGTTGATCTTGATGTTCCTCCGTACGCAGGTTCGCCGATCACGTTCTCCGTCTCAGCCTCAGTCACTGTGGGCAGTGGGGTGGTGCCTATGTACGCCTCTCCCGCAACAGTGACTATTGGGGCGACGCAGTCGTGCATTGGTCACCCGACGCTAGCGAGTGTGATGGCTGCGGCGGGTGGCTCTCCACCTGTTGCCGATGGGAGTCAGGCGTGGACAGCGACGTACTGGTTGGGCTCGTCCGATACTTCGTGTGTGCCGTCGTATTCGGCTGACCAGTTTGATGTTCGGGTGTTCGATGCCAGTGGCAACCCGACATCGGATGTTGTGGTGGGGCCTATGACGAAGGTGAGTGACACGACGTTCAGGGTGTCGTTCACATCGAAGGTTGCTGGGACGTACACCGTGAAGACATCGTGGGTTGCTATTGGTCCTGCTGAGGACAGAATCACGTTCTCGGCTGTGACTGCGCCGACGTTGCCGGGTGGTCCGACTGTGGTTCCGAGCACTGCGAGTACGCCGACGACAGAACCGAGTATGTCAACCAACCCGACCACTGCGCCTAGTACACCGACGACAGTGCCGGTTGGACCGACTGCGCCCACGGCAGAGTCGAGTACATCAACCGTTTCGACCATCTCGCCGACCACGCCGACGACAGTACCGGTTGGTCCGACTGCGCCGTCGAGTTTGACTATGCCGCCGACCGCACCGGCTATTCCAGTTCCATCGACTACTCCGACGACGGAGCCGAGTTCGTTGATTACTCCAACGGCAGCGCCGACTACGGCGACTACGCAGACACCTGTGCCGACTTCGCCTCCGACCACGCCGATTGCTGCGATTGCGCCGACTGATCAGTGGACTCTTCCGAAGCTGCCGACACCTGAGCCGCCGACTTCTCCTTCGATGACGACTCCTGGGACGCCAGGTCAGATGGAATCTGTACCGGTGTCTTCAGGACAGTCGGCCTCAGCTGCTGCGACTAGTGAAGTGGAGGACCTGACTGGTGCGACCGGATCTTCTCAGGTTCAGGCTCCGGGTGCTGGGTCGACGGTTCCCCAGATGCAACCGACCATGGGAACAGGGGCGCAGTCGCCGTCGGGTACTGGAGCGCAGTCCCTGGCTGCCAGTGGTGCTGTAGCGACGATTGAGTTGTCGAGCATGTCGTTGTCTCCTGGTCAGAATGTGGTTGTCACTGGTCACGGTTGGGTGCCGGGTGAGCAGGTGTCGATTACTGTGCATTCGACTCCGATTCAGTTCCCGCCGGTGATGGTGAATCCGGATGGGTCTCTTCCGACGATGACAGTGACAGTTCCTACAGACTTTGAGTCTGGTACGCATACGTTGACGGCGGTGGGTAGCCAGTCGGGTACGGTCACACTGTCCTTCCAGGTGTTGGCTACCGGTGGCGAGTCTGCTGCTGGTGTCTCCGCTGAGGTGCCGACCGGCGAGTCTAGTCAGGGGGGAGTGTCGGCTACTACGGGTGGTCATGCCGTGCCGGGAGCGGGTCTGGGCTGGCTTGTGGGGGCGGCGTTCGTGGCTGCCGGACTTGGTGTCGCCGTGGTACGTCGACGCAGGGTGTAGTACTTCACTGATGAACTGACACTGATCGCTGCCGTTGACTCTGGCAGCGATCAGTGCGTTGGGGCCCTGTGCGTCGACACCCAACGCGTACCTGCCACTGTATGTGATTCGTCAGTGTCGCCTTGGTCTGGTGTCCCCGTCGGGATTGTCAGCAATATCATCGTGATATTTGCTAGCGGTGGTCTGATTGTCGTTATAGTTGTTTATTAGGCCCTTCCGTTCAGGGTCGGGGGGCCTGGAGGCAGTTGCAGTTATATCTCGATTGCGTTGAGAGTATTTGTGAGTTGAGGGAGCCCCGGTTACCGCTGGCTCTTCGGGAGGGAATGTCATGCGTGTTACGTCTAGGCGCCGGTTTGGGTTTGGTGTTTTGGCGGGGGTTGTTGCCCTGTCGGGGTTGTCGGTTCCGTTGTTGAGTACGTTGGCTGCTCCGTTGTTGGGGGCTGCTCCAGTGTTGGGTGCGGCTCCAGTAGCTGCGGTAGTGTCGGGGTTGACGTTGGTGCAGTCTCCTTCTGTGGGTTCCCTGTCGAGTTTGGGTGGAGTGTCGGGGTATGTCGCTTCTCAAGATGGTGGTGATGTGGATGGTTGGTTGTCGGGTCAGGGGATTGACCCGGCGGGGGCTGGTCCGATCACTG
>Ga0123354_10012003_pt1 | contig 13417 bp, 8 predicted proteins | sample TergutLab28metaG_2_FD_97872 | JGI IMG/M metagenome (GOLD analysis project Ga0123354, IMG submission 97872) | Labiotermes labralis P4 segment gut microbial communities from Petit-Saut dam, French Guiana - Lab288 P4 | ecosystem: Host-associated > Arthropoda: Insects > Digestive system > Gut ... | reverse complement strand
TCTTTCTCTTCAAAATGCAGTTTGTTTCATAATTCTAACGTATTTGGTTCCTGTATTATTCACATTTTATATACAGGGTGTGCTAAAATTAAAAAAATAATTCCGGCGCCAAAAGGTTAATTTTGTAACTGACTCCATGCGTTTTTAGAACCGCAAACAATTAATTTTGAATGAAAACATCGTTTCGAAGAACTTCAGACTTACAATGGTTAAATCAGGCCAAGCTAGTCGCCAACATGATGAGTCCATCTCATTCTATTCGAGTCCGATGGCTCTGAAATGCTGCTTTGACCTCTGTTTCATTACCCGGCTAGGTCCAAGATATTGTTGCTGAAAATGTCCAATTTTTGCTTTATGAATAGAAGAATCGTCCCTTCTAAATAAACTACAAGATACAACACGGCGAAGACAACTTTGCTTAATGAACCTAACAAATGAAAATACAACGTAGGAAAGCTGATGTCAAATTTCTGCTGTATGAACCAAGAAGAATAAAACATACAAGAGAGATGTCAAAATATTACTTCATGACCATAAGTCGCTTCATAAAAATAAAACGCAAAAATAAACAAGAAGGCTAAGTACGTAAAAAACAATGTGGTGCGTTCGCGTAACCACTTTTGAAGTGGAAATGCAACAAGGCATTTTTTTCACATCTCATACACGGTACAATCTTCGGGAAAAAATGTTACTGAACATAAAATTACTTTCTCTACAATAAAACATTTCTCACTCCAAGAAGAATTCAGGGAGATATAAAAATGTATAAGGTGTCCAATTTCCGCAGAAGTCCAGACAGTAGCAAAACGTCTTCCACAGTCTGCTGTGTGCACAGGGTCACGTGAAGGCAACATTTTCAGCATCTGCTGTAGCAATAGTGAGTTTTTGTTAGAGTTTCTAAAGGTTACTGCAGTGAAATCTTCTCGCTTCCTTCACCCACTTCTCAACCTCTCTAGACTCGGCGTATGACGTAACACTAGCTGGAGGGTTGAGCAGGTGCTTATCGGTGAAGCAGGGAAAAAAATCACCCTATACACAGGCCTTTACTCTTGTCAGATTTTAATCGGATTTCAATTTTCTCGACAAATTTTCGAACAATCCTTAAATATCAGATTTCATGAAAATCCGTCCAGTGGCAGCAGAAATGGCCATGCGGACGGACATGAAGTTAAGTCTTTTCGCTTTGTTGTGAACGCGTCTAAAAGATATAAATCATGCACCATTCATCATACGTTTTCATCTCTCTCTTGTGGCAACTTCCTCGATTCCAAATACTTGCCTTCCAGTCAGGACTAATCTCCAGCACCGTCAGTTTCTAATGTGTGAGGCGGGACAAGGGGGACGAGGGGACGGAAACAAGGAAAAGCAAACCAACGAAATGTTAGAACATTTAACAGAGAACTGACGGCGAGTCAAACATTCAGTACTGCCTATCATTCAATTTCCGTATCGGAATTCACACCATACCGGTACAACACGAGCCTTTAGACAAAAGCCTACATTACAGTATAAAATGCGTGTTTACACACAAACACGCGCGCGCGTACACTTACATCTTTTAAATGTCAAAAGCGTTACCACGAAAATCCTTTCATACTCAAACACCAACATATTTACGCTCCCCGTTGTAAAGCCAATTCTAACAAGTTAGAATAATAATGCCACAACCTTGTCCAGATCTCCATGTCCAGATCTCCATACCTTTATGTTGTCATCGGTCGAGTAGGGCGTTTTATATGACTAGTGCAGCATAAAATTACTCTTTGCCGCATTCGTTTCCATACGAATGGACTGAGTGCAAACAAAACAAACAATATGGGGAACTTACTATCCATTCCACAGTACGATGCAATGACGCTGCAACACTAAGGCAGTTGAGCAATACTGAATCTGAACAAAAGTGGCGTTCACACACTGACACGTGACATAAATAACCATAAAGCGCGTAATTGAACCTAATAACGTGCTAATTTTGTAACACACTCTAAACTCGTCAAGTGACACAGTAGTGCAGTACTTCCGCTACAACACCGGCTGCATGACAAGACTGGTAGATAACCGACAAGGGCAAAAATCTGTGTCTTCTACAGTGTCCAACCAACCATCCAGCCTCCAAGAATACGGTGTCAAGGTCCATTGCCCTAGGCTTATGCGGCCGTTGCGTGAAGCCAACCACTCACTTCCATCTAGTGTCTAATATTAAAAAACAATGGAACTATGCCTCTACTGTCCAATCGCTCAATTAAGTTGCGACAACTTACGATGTACCCTACAACTTACGACTCATATCCTCACCCGATACCCCACCAACATCAAAAACCGTGGTAAGTGCGAATTAATGGGTACAAGGTTCTGAAAGCTTACTCTAGTAAGAAATTTTCGAAAAACAGGTACTGCCAATTCACTGGGAGTCCAGTTCTACAGAATGAAAAATGCAATAACGACGCACAAAAAAGCGTGAAGCACTTAGATTCGGCATTATATGGAAATGAAAAATTAACTTCATTCTCAGGCGAACGTTACAACCCGGAGAAAGCTACTGGTTGCGAGTGCCTAAGAGACTGATCTTGTCTCAAGGTTGTGTACGTGAAGGCGAAGGGAGAGCTCAGAACACTAGTAGCGGGAAAACGCAACATCGTGCAGCTCGCACAGAGAAACTTACGAACAGTTTAGAACGCCTGCTGAAAAACAAATAATAATAATAATAATAATAATCGTCATTAAGTGAAACTGAGAGCTTCAAGAATGCTGCTTTTCCGTAACGTGCTTGACCACGCAAGGCCCCTTCAACACACGACATAACACCCGCACGTAGAAACAAATAAGGTCCGTCAAGCAAAAACTGTTCCTGTCCACGTCTTGAAGGCATAACGGCGGAATAAAGGTATCTACCTTCACTCACTCTTGACCTCAGGCACTAGATGGAAATGAGCGGCCAACTTCATGCCGGGTCGCTTCAACCCGCAGGCAAGAGCGCCCGATATGCACTGAAACAGAAAGCCGCGTGAGCCCCAACGCCGGTCTTGACGTTTTGGAGAACTTGGAATCGAACCCCGTATCGTCCGACCAGCCCGTAGCCTAGACACTACACCGACTAAGCTCACGCGGCTCCAAAATAACGTTCAGTAACCCTTTAGAGGTGAGTAGTTACTACATGGACAACCTGCCTGAACATTCTAGTGTGTTTTGTCCGCCGACTGCTTCCTTAAACAGCACAGTCAGCTTGTGTGTTTACTGTGAGGTATAACTGGAGTTCTACGTATTATTTATACGAACTCCAGGCCTCAAACGCCGTGCCATGGCTCAGGCAGTTATCGGCGTCTCGACGGGGAGGCCCGGTTCTAATCCCGGGGCCAATCCATGTGAGCTCTGTGTCGGAAAACGTTGCAAACCAGGTTTTCCTCCAATTACTTCGGTTTTCTCCTGTCAGTTATAATTCCACTAATGCTCCACACTCATCTTCACCTTAACAGTGCTACTATCAGGTAGCCAAAGTGGTAAAGCCCAGGACCCTTCTACAAAGCAATACTCTTAAGTTATCGCACCGCGCGGAACAGAAAAGCGCGTTCAAGTTAATGTTCATCAAACCTGAGAGAGGTGAAATACGTATTCAAGATATTCAGTTAACTGGGTGTGTATCTCACCTGGAGAATACGACTACTTGTCTTGCTCTACTGCCAATTCATTTAACGATCATACAGGATAAAACGACTTCTCGAAATCTACGGCACGTCAGTGGGGAAGGGAACTCGCACTGCCAAGGGCTATAACTTGATCGGACTATGCGAATGAAGTGGAGAGAGGTAGAGTCACCGACATTCATGCACCTCCGAACACGACGGCAATACACTCCGTGCCAAAAGTGTAACAACTGTACTAAGAAGGGTAATCCAGTTTTTTTTTTAACTAAACGTATTTAAACATCATTTTACCCTCGGAAATTTCAACGCTAGCTGAATGTATAAAAGAAGCAAAGGTTAAAAACAGACGTTCATAAAAAGTTGTTCAAGTCTGTAGCAATAAGGTGAAGAAAGCTGGCAGGTGTTGTTTAAGTTGATGGTGTTTCTTCCCACCACTAGCAGCAGCAGCAGCAGCAACTTCCAATAATAATAATACAGTAAATGCAACGTATTTACGACTCGTATACAACAGCAGTGAGGCACTACAGAACTGGCGGCAGGCATCAAGCAGCAAAACCAGCTTTCCCTGCCCAACTCAAGCTCCAGCCAAGCAAGAGGAATGACATTTACCAACTTGTTTCCAAGGTCAAGGGCTGACCAAACCTCTCATCACAATTTTTTTTAAGAACTGTCCGGTTAGCTTCATCACGTCAAACACTCAATTACAATCACATAACTTAATTCTAATGAAACAACTACCTTCAAGTTCTATGAATCAACTGATAATAGAAGATAACATTCATAACCTCGGGCATATACGAGTCTAAGAACAAAACACTACGTTTTAACAGGTCAGGACAGTCATTCGATTTACAGCTCTTTCATTCGCGCTACCTCACTTCTTTACCTTGCAATTTGAAGCCTCGAGGACAACTATAAAATTCTGGGCCCTTATGACCGGGTAATTTGTACTGACACAAACTTAACACTTTTTAATGGAAACATCACAAAACGCATGTCGGCTGGACAGTAATCGCAGCCAATCTCCAAACAAGAAACAGGTACGACTGACAAACAGCTCTACATATCAGAACACGCTATACCAGTACCAATTATTGTAATTTTATTAACGACGCCCTCAATAGCTCAACTTACATGGCGTCGACTAGTGTTGGTACACAGCCCCACATAAATTCTTTATACTATTCATGCTCTTTTTAACCACTGCAAAGGCAAAGTTCACCCCATACCAGGCAATGAAGGTCCGAAGAGGGAGCTCAGGAGCTTCTTTAACTTCCGACACTAGATGCGGGGTGGGTGGTCAACTCCACGCCCCGGACGCTTTAACCCCGGGAAAGAGACCAGGTACCCACTGTATAGGAGGCTGGGTGGACCGCAGGGTCCGTTTAGACGGGAGCCAAAATCTCGCCTCCACCTGGATTCGATCCCCGGACCGTCCAGACCTTAGCGAGTCGCTATACATCCTACGCTACCGCGGCCCACTCTACATGAAATTTAACATAACGTGTCACAGTTCGTAAAAATAAATGTACTACGAATATCTTTAAAACAAATACTACACTACAAACTGCTGAAGTATGATTGAAATTCCCAGTCCAGAGAACAAAGCCCGGGCACAAACACTCGGTGTGAAACTTGGTTCCCTGGGTTTTGAAAAATTTGTGTACTCCCGTACTAATTCATTATGAAACATACCTAATAATGTTTAAAATACGCATAGTGAAACGTAAAAATACAACTCTAGACGATCCGAATGCATGTTACAAGTATGTACTTAACGTCACACCGCAAAACGCATTATTACACCACCAGCATAGGCATTAACTGATCATATCACTACGCAGGGAAGCCAAAACTCAACAAATAAACAGCAACAAAAGCCGTGGAAATAAAATAAGGTTGAATAGCTTTCCAGTGTATTCTGACCGAGTACCTTCTAAAAATGGGATGGCCTGGAAGGGCAAAAACACGTTAAGGACAAATTCTAACACTACAGTACTGTATTTTATACCACATCGTGTACTGTGTTCGATTTGCTGTAATAGATGGTTGTTTTCGTGAAATCTGGTATCATTTGGTGTAGAACTCATCTGAACAGAACGCGACGCTGACTCACGTCGCGGCACACTGACTGAGAAACAATGACAAACGCTGTCCAAATATTTCAAAATATTCCATATGACCAAATCTCTACAATTTTTCGCTGATGTACTACTAAACGAAATATAACAACTTCAATGTACAATTGACTTTCTTTTGTCTTCATATACGAAGACCGGCCTAGATAGCTATGTCGGTACAGCGATTCGCCTTGGGCCGGACGGTCCGGGCTTCGAGCTCTGGAGAGGACGAGAGTTTTCGGACCCATCCAGGCCGGCCCCAAGGCCCACTAGGCCTCCTGCAATGGGCATTGGATCTCTTTCCTGGGGTAAAGCAGCCGGGACGTGACGCTGAACATCCATCCCCTTCTACCGCCGAGGTCGAGTATAGGTAGAGCTATGCCTCTACCTTCCCTCTACGCCTGCTTGTCATGTAACGTGGGAGCTTCACTGTCTTTAAATTAAAAAGCTGAAAATTGACGGACCGGATGACAACGGGTGTGAGTTATATGACGCCAGTAATGTTGTGTATTAGCAAATACATGTGCCTTATGTTTTATTTTCAAGTTTTTATCCTTTCAGGCGCGTTCGCAAAATTACGAAAAGCGACTCTTAGCTTCTCCATGTCCGTCCGCATGGAAGTCGGCTCCCACAGGACAGATTTTCATGACATTCCATATTTGAATATTTTTCCAAAATATACCTAGAAAATTCAAATTTCATAAAAATCTAACAAGAATAGTGGATACTTTACTTAATGGCCAATACACATTTATGATAACATATGGCTAGATTCTTCTAAAAATGATAAATATTCCAGAAAAAAAAACTGTAGAGGCAATCAAGACACATTTTGTGTTAACCAACTTTTTTTTCCCGAAAACCGCACCGTGTATAAGATAATGTGGAAAAGTACTGTACAGCCGTGCAGGCCACAAATGACAATATAGCGCATGCGCAGTGCATGTTGGACACCTAATGCTACAAACACGCGCTCAGAATGTGTAATACCTATTGCTTTCCCACGCCAACAACAGTTGCACGAAAGCACTTCAAAGTTACGTTATTCGTGCACTGTCTGTGTTGTTTGTTTCATTTTTATTAATGCTTCGTACCAGTAAACAATGGCTGGCGTGCCAGTAGTGGTACGCGTACTACAATTTGCTATACCATGGTCTACTGTATTGGAATTTACATAACACAAGTGTTTTTTTTGCGGGGGGGGGGGTGGCCGGATCAGCCCCGTTTTCATACCTGACGCCTCAGGACGGCGGCCGATCCTGCCCCCGAAATATACTGTTGTATCAATTATTTGTAACACATCAGAAGTCGGAAGAGTTCCACACAGTTAATAAGTTTAGTTATAATTCAGGTCAATTTTCGACTTAAAAGGTTTAATTCTTAAATTACTTCAACGCACAGTGCTGGCAGTGCCATCCTACACGCCACGGCCAACAGATCAATGAACCGGTTTTCATATTAGGACAAAGTACATAACTTCACGTCGGAACATCGTGAAGAACTGTTCCATGGATCTGGGAATTCGTGACGAACAAGGATGCTACAAACCGTATCCCGGCTTCCAGTGGGGGGATTTCCTTGAGAATTCAAACCTGTCACTCCATGCGCACTCGCCTCAAATGGTGTACGCACGGTTGCGAACTCTGCGTGCCGCAGAGTCCTTCCTGAGAAGCTTAACAAGTCCTCAGGTGGTAACGAGATTCCCGGTATTTTATGGAACCCGAAGGTTCACTATCGTATTCACAAGTGCGTGCCACATGCCCCTACCCCGAGCTTGCGAAATCCTGTCCGTAAGTCTACATCCCACTTCTTTAAGATCCATATTAATATTATCCTCACATCCAAAGTTCCTACGAACACAAAATCAATACAGCGGCAACTGGGCAGCTTCCTTTAAAGTGAATAAATCCAACAGACAAGTCAGAATATGGAGCATTCTATGCTTCAACCAACACATAACAACGCCATGCAGTGTGATCAGGTAGCCATATTTCTTGTGAAGTGGGCGTTTCCTCCCCTCTGGATCGGATAAGAATAATCTTTCCCTCGACCACTCGACCTACAACTTCACGGTCAAAGAATCATCACAACTAATCGGAACATCCCGCTTCAGAACTGCAAGAGGTCTCTTTTCCATGACAAAACACTACAGCTGGGCAGTTACAACTCCGTAATAAGGAGATCCCGCATTCAAACCCCGGCCATAACACAACATTAACTTCGTCGTAGTATTTCTCAGTCCTTTATTTCCAATTCACGGCATGTTTCATGAAAAAATGCTCAAATCAGAATTCACAATTCTGCCTTAAAAGTAGTCTGCATGCACTGCAATGGGCCTTCTTGGTGGTCAGAAATCAAAAAGTACAATGGTAGCTGAAAAGATCCGTGCCAAAATTTAATAAAAACCCGCTACCTTGCTCAGACTAGCGGCAACTAAAGCATGACACGCCTTTACTTCCTTATACGACGACTGTACTTTCAAAACGCGTGTATGCACATGTGTGAAACTTCTTAAAACTACCATCATTTTCATTCTGTGCATTTTCCTTACACCCGCTTCGATGCGTGATTGTCAGCTGCTCCACCCCGTCGGCGATGACTAATTCATCCTAACCAAAACAACGACCATCGGGAGAACCCATACAGCGGCAGCCACCCCAACTGGCAATCTGTTATTCTCACGCGTTACCCGTCCACCGCCATATCTCATAAAACTTATGTGAAGAGGGGGTTCAAGTGTCGTGGTTAAGCAGTCTTTTCATGCGTATGCAACGAATCGTTAATGCCTGTGACAAAACTTTTTTTTACGAGGCACCGAGGTTGTGTAGTGGTAACAATCGATACGGCCGGCTCGAAAGTCCGCCCGGACAACGGTAATAACGATTGAAGTGTCTTACGCCAGAATAGAACCTCCATTAAGAAACGACCGCCCCCCCCCCTAACCCCATCATTCAGAAATCATCCTACCGTCGAAAATATATCAAGTACTCACAACGTCCGTTAAATTAGCCAATATCACGCGGTCACTGGATGTGCTTTTTGACCTTTCTTTCACTGATTCATACACTGCTGACCCGGTCTCGTGCAACTCATCACGTTAAAACGTCAGTCTTTACAACTCATCTCGGTTTCTTCAATGCCCTGTCATCAGCACCAACACAGCGGCCGTAATACTACGTTCGTTTTTAAACCGCAACTCCTGTAGGTGCAACAGTGGCCTCTAGGCGCACAGGAGACTACCAGCCGCGACTATGTGCCCTCTTTACGGCAAGTGTCACTCTGCAACCTCACACAGAAACATTAAAATTCACAAGACCTACGTAAAATTACAAAATATGTTAAAACACTTTTTTTGCGAATTCTAACCTATTACCTCAGGAGTCCAATGGAGGCACATAATTTTCAGGCCTATGTATAAGTAACGGTGAGAAAACAGAACGACGCGGCAGGAAACGTCTTGTGACCCATTTCAGTGCATCAGTATTACAAATCAAAAACAAACAGCAAGGCTAGCAATTCGACCCACCAACTAACTACCCCGCAAATTCAAAGGCGAATGCCCTGGCAACCGAACTGGCGTAGTTTACGTTACCCCCGTTCTTAAAAATCCGTTTTGTGTCCTCTGATGGTTCGATTCGGCTAATATGGCACTTTACCACACATGTGCGCTAAATTCGTAATACCTGTGCCTCTTCTTGCGATCCGGCCAGGTAAGTCTCCCACTATCTGGAGGCTACCCACATTCCAGGAAGCACTTAAATAAATATCTTATTGACAACGACGCCACTACCTTCAATCAATACAGCCTGGTGTCCCGACTTTTACACTCTTTATGCTATACGTGTCAAATCGAAAACATTTCTAACAGAACGTATATTTCACTTTCGTTGTTCACAACGAATGCAAAAAAAAAAGCGTAATACCGTTTTACAGCGCCTTTTGCTCACAATGCACGTATTACAGCGCTGTGTATTCATACCGCAAGAATTACATCGCTTTTTGTTCGCATCGTACGCATTACCGCGTTACTTCTTCACACCGACCTGTTATAGCGTTGTGCATTCGGTTCACAAGCAGTACAGCAATTTATGTTCACATCGCACGTACCCGGGAGCTCTCTTTCACATCCAACGCATTACAGTGTCGGGTGTTCTCATCGAAATATTACAGCGTTGTGTGTTCACATCGCACTATTAGTGTTTTTTTTGTTCACATCGCACGTATTACAGAGTTATTTTTTTCACATCCAACGTATCACAACGTGGTGTTCACACCGCACTATTACAGGGCTCTTTGTTCACATCGCACTAATACAGTGCGTTTTGTTCACACCGCACGTATTACAGGGCTCTTTGTTCACATCGCAATATTACTGCGCGTTTTGTTCACACCGCACTATTACAGCGCGTCTTGTTCACATCGCACTATTACAGTGCGTTTTGTTCACACCGCACGTATTACAGGGCTCTTTGTTCACACAGCACTATTACAGTGCGTTTTGTTCAGACCGCACTATTACAGGGCTCTTTGTTCACATCACACTATTACAGTGCGTTGTTCACACCGCACGTATTACAGGGCTCTTTGTTCACATCGCACTATTACAGTGCGTTCTGTTCACACCGCACGTATTACAGGGCTCTTTGTTCACATCGCACTAATACAGTGCGTTTTGTTCACATCGCACTATTACAGGGCTCTTTGTTCACATCGCACTATTACAGTGCGTTTTGTTCACACCGCACGTATTACAGGGCTCTTTGTTCACATCACACTATTACAGTGCGTTCTGTTCACACCGCACGTATTACATGGCTCTTTGTTCACATCGCACTATTACAGTGCGTTCTGTTCACACCGCACGCATTACAGGGCTCTTTGCTCACATCGCACTATTACAGTGCGTTCTGTTCACACCGCACGTATTACGGGGCTCTTTGTTCACATCGCACTATTACAGTGCGTTCTGTTCACACCGCACGTATTACAGTGTTGTTTGTTGACACCGCACGTGCATTACAATCTTCTCACACACAGAATAACGTTTGTTTCTTCTGCCAGCCGTTATCTGCACACAACGTTAGTTTCCAATGAAATTTTCTCGGGCAGACAGCCGCATCAAGATGTGAACGTTTTACGACGTTTCGGAAACTAACTCTATCCCCATCTTCAGGGTGATGATCGTGCTCGATTAGCCTAACCACGAGCAACAACACCCTGAAGATGGGGACAGAGTTTCCGAAACGTCGGAAATTTTTCACATCTTGATGCGGCTGTCTGCCCGAGAATATTTCACTGAGTTCTGCCGTCGCGAAGTCTTGAAGACTTATAACGTTAGTTTTCCACACCGAACGCATTTTCACATAACTTACAGTTTTCGTATGGAATACACTAGAATCTTTTCAAACCGGATGTCTGCAAACCTGTGGTTGCAGAGTTACTCCCTTAGAAAATGTGCAGGCACAATACCAGGGGTGCACCAACTTCCCAAAAATCCAGCAGTCACCTCAAAAATTCAAGAGCTGGGGGGGGGGTCACATGAAGCACGTTCCATACTGCGGATCCACATATGTTTAGACACCACAGCAAAACAGAAAAACTCAGTCGCCATGGCGACCTGCCTTATACCACAAGTTAGTTTTCCACAGCATGTAAGTGCAAAAATTCATTTCTAAAACAGTAACTACCCGAAAATTAAAAAAATAAAAAATCTTCCAAGCAGCATGTACGAGAACGTTTTTAAACAGCGGGTATTTGAACACCATTTAACTGAAGGAATTTCAACTACTTAAAGGAAGTCACTACTGCCAGTCACCTTACCTGGCTCGACAAAAGCACTTACCAAGCAGCCCGGAGGGTTTTCGAACCAGGTACACCTACGTACCGAATACACTCTACAGCTTTGACGTGGACCTTTCACAGTGACTGATAGTAACTAAATAATAATACATGCTTCCTATTACGAAATTCAGGAAATTTTAAATTTTAGCCCAAATGATCAGCTTACTTCCTCTGCTGCATAACCTTCCCATCATTTTACCTCCACCTCCCAACTCTCCACCTAGCCTCCTACATGCTGTATCACAAGCACAAGCGAGCATTGCCTGGGAACCTTCAGCGCCGTAAACAATCTCCGCTTAATATGTCCTTGTCCTACACCCCAGTCGTGTTCCTGAAAAGGGCGCGTACGTAAAAATGGAATAAATAAAAATATCCCCATCAAAAATGAGTCAGCGTTAACAGCCACCCAAAAGGCATTAAACCGAAAATGGCTGCGCGCAAATTAAGAAGAGGTGTAAACAGTCAATGGGAGTTAAAACAACAGGACGTAAAAGAAATGAGCATAAAACAAAGGCTGGTTGTTGTGACCTTCTGCCTCATACTTCTTCAGTCCTGATCTGTGTTCTTGGGCGTGTTTAAATGGGTTAATATTTCCCACAGACCGTTCCAGTACAAATAAAAGACTCAAAATAAACAAATATACTAACGCACAATCTTTCCGTGGTGGCCCTTTATATAAAAAAAAAAGGCATAATTCGAGTGAAGATTGAAGTAAAATAAGTTTCATACTGGGCCGGTAAAGAGCCAAAATTAAATCCTCCGGACGTCCGGTGTAGATTCCAGTACCAAATTTCATCAAAATTCGTTAGTTACCTATAACGTCCTGGAGTTTTTGTGTTCTTCCAACACTGCAGTTTATAGGAATTTATCAATGGAATTCCTCCTTCAAAGCAAACAGCGCCTCCATTGTGAGGAACACTCGGTTAATGTCATATGGAAATAACAGTTACGTGTCCTGCGAACTGCACACACGAAGTCTGTGGAAAAGGCGGAATTTTTCATGTTAAGCCAGGTGATTCACACAATGCAATAACTACTGTAATTTTAACCTTCTGAAAACCAACGCAGTACGAAAAGCACCTATACAATTTTACATTCATTGTTCCGTGCATCATTGTAATTGTTCCAAAATAATTACCAACAAGATGACACTTATGAACTATCCTTTATTTCACGGTTAGTCGTCCTTCACTCTACATGTTTCGAGCTCCCTGAAACTCGAAACATGTAGAGTGAAGGACGACTAACCGTAAAATAAAGGATAGTCCATAAGTGTCATCTTGTTGGAACACCTGTACAAATTCATTCCACATATTTTGCCAACATGGAAATTCACTGTATTTTCACGAAATGCTGCATAATGTTTTACTTTCCACCAAATGTCGTTTATTGCACTGTTTTACCTTTATCTCTTCAAATAATACGTTTTTCATAAACCAGGCACTAAAATTTAAACACCCACCCGGTAATATAAAGACAAGGGTTAAAGCCACCCCTCCATAAGAAAGCAAGTGGGCGAGACGATACGGAACTGCCAAGTCGATGCTGATGACGGAGTACAACAAAGAAAACTGAAATAATATAAATGTCTCACGTTCCGTCACGCAAACTGTAGGTGCCCCAGAGGGGCCTATCCGTGGGTGACCAACAGATACAACAGATTACCACACAAAGTATGCCTTTTTCTTCTGTACACAAAGTAAACCGGGGGGGGGGGGGCGTCCACAAGTCGCAAACCCCCAAAACTGAGCCACAGGCTTCCCAATTTATCTTCCTTTTTTTATCACCACCCTGTCGACGCAAAAACGCCCAAAC
>Ga0123354_10012001_pt1 | contig 13417 bp, 6 predicted proteins | sample TergutLab28metaG_2_FD_97872 | JGI IMG/M metagenome (GOLD analysis project Ga0123354, IMG submission 97872) | Labiotermes labralis P4 segment gut microbial communities from Petit-Saut dam, French Guiana - Lab288 P4 | ecosystem: Host-associated > Arthropoda: Insects > Digestive system > Gut ... | reverse complement strand
CATCGAACCAAGAATACATGACCGATGTGGTAATTCAACAGAATAGTCGCAAGCTCCTGATGATGGATATATTAATGTCCGAAACATGTTGAGCGCATAAGAAGTGAAATAAAAATAGCAAGTAACATCAAGTTGGTCTTTTATTTTCAACAGAAATTAGAAGCTTACAGTTCATTACCTCTTCTATATAAGACTAATACTTTGAGCAACACTTCTGACACATTCTTTATATTTGTTCCTTTTCCAATACGCAGTTTCAACTTATTACAAAAATAGCTTTACTTCTCTTTAGCATTCCCTCTTTTATTAGATTTTGTTAATAGACTTGACTTAAATAATAGTCCGCTTCTTCAAATCCTCGCCCTTCCCGATTCATATCCAATATTGTTCATTTAATCGTAATTATTGGTGAGACCAGTCTAGCCTATTTAAGAAATATAAGTTCACCACTCTTCCTTTGCACGCATTGCTGGACGGACAGAAAACTTCGAGCTACCACGCAGCGTTTCCTATCCAAGGACACATAATTCGCTTCAATAAACCTAGCAGCTACAGTAATTCCACTCTGTTTAGCCTGTACTGATAAGCAAATATTTGTTAATTTACTTAAGAAATTCCCCGCATTTTCATGGAAGGGCAAGCTACATTACCGCGTTCACATTAGCCCGCCACTTGTCCCTGCAGTGGGCTACTTGCCACGGTCACACCTTCATCTTTCACGTCTTGAAAATCCAACTACAAACTACACATGCTTTCCAAATGGTGGCTTCCTCAGACTTTCTCGCCAGATATCACGTATGTATTTCTGTTCTCTCCCATCGTCCTACATGCCCCGTCCATCTTAACCTCCCTGATATCATTGTCTTAACGTTATTTAGGGAGGACTACACATCATAAAGGACTTTTCATTGACATAATCCTTCCGATCGCACATGGCCCTGGGGTCGACTCAGCCTCTAACAGAAATGAGTACCAGGAGTATTTCTTGGAGATAAAGGCGGCCGGTTCTTAAGGCTGACAACCTACCACCATCCTAAGCCTTTGTCACGAAATCTGGGAAACTTAACTTCCTAAGAAATCTCTGGGCCTGTCCAGGCCTGTAATTGGACTGCTATACCTTTTTATACATCATGAAGCTCTTCGTGAAGCATTTTTCTCCAGTCTCCTGTTACGTCCCACTTGTTAAGCCCGGACTCCCTGTTCTGGAATGCTATGAATAGATTGTGTCTTCTCTTAATGTAAGAGACCAAACATCATGCCCAAAGAAACAACAGACAGCTCAGCTCCATGCTGAATTCTGTATAATTCATGTTATACAAAGGAATGAGTTTAGGAAAATAGACTTCTAAGATCAGTATCTCCAAAGCGTTACAGTCTTATGTCTTAACTATTTGCGCCTTCAAATTTGTACATCATTTCCTTCATTTTATTTAGTGTAAGTCCGGAATTTGGTGAAATTCTATTCAGCTATAACAGAACGGACTCTACTGACAAGAGAGATGTTCAGTAATTAATGTTCCATGGGTCATAAAAATTAAATTACAAGCCAGTAAAATTAAAGTTTAAGGTAACTAATTCCACATGAGTATAATTATTTATAAACATAATCCTCAAGCCGTCTTATGCATTTTTCGCATATCGTGACAAGTTTTAAAATTCTGTCGTGGTAGTATTCGTGCTCTTACTGTCACAACCATTCACGAACAGCCATTTCCACTTTCTCATTACTGTGGAACCGACACCTTAGCGTTGCTTAGACAGCCCCAGCAAAGGATCTGCTGCTCAGCGTGGTCATTCGTCACGACTCTACAGTTCCACAGGACCACTCGCAGTCGGTCCGATCAGTATTTCTGGACATTCCAGCCTCTTAGTCTGGGGCTCTGAAGCAAGACTCAGGAGTTCGACGATTCCACGATAACTGGGAAGTGGAAAAGGCTGTTCTTATCTTCCAATACAAGAGCCCAATTTATACCACGATGGAATTTTTCATCTCGAACCAAGATGGAGCCAATACATCAGCATTCCATATCAATCAGTTATATTGGAAAATAGTGATACTTGCACTCGAGTGGAATAAATTATCTAAATTTAACGTTGCCAGGACTTCTCATTTAATTTTTGTGACATAAGAGGTGTCACTTATTACACATTCCTCTGTGTAAATGACAGAACCTAAAAGTGGCAGACTTAAGCAGTTAACAAATTTCGCACCTTTTTTATACTAAGACCATATCCATTAAAATTCGTAAAAGATATCGCCAATGGACTCCGTTCTGTTTCCTTAAAATGCATTTTAATAATATTCTATACTTCAATCCCCCAAGGGGCTTATCCTATTTAGACTCTGACCCTAAAATTAGTGTACAGTTCCTATCCTTTCATGACAGCAACATATCCAGCCCATCAAGTTTTTGCTCATAGCATTAAGCTAATATAAATTTTCATGAAGACTACAAGTTATGAAGTTTTCCAATCTGCAATTTTCACCGTCCTCTGGCTTCGTTTCACATATATTTCTCTTTTTTTCAAACACACTTAATCTGTGTTCTTCCCTTAGAATTGGGAGGCCAAGTTCTACACCCATACACCTTAACATATAAAATTAAATTTTCCTGTAGTTTATTATACAGGGTGTGGGAGAACAAAAGAATATAAACCAAATCTCGGCAAGCATTTTCCACATTTAATGTGCTTTGTTGTGAATTTAATTTTGATTTCATTGTGCCCTTCATTATGAATATTGCATAACAAAGCACAGCTTTCGGGCTATGAATGTTTCAATGGAGCCTATCGGAATATAACATAAAATGTGCTTTGATACATTACGTACTTATATGTTAGCCGTGTAAAGCAATAATTTTTATTCAACTACACTTCCCTTTGTATAGTGATTCCCAGTCTTCGAATAGTCAGTTCTCTCTTTATTATCTGCAATATTCCATTCATATTAACTGAACGAGATTATGTGTATCGTCATAATACTTCATAGGCCGTTGTTTAACTATTGCAGATATATATGTTATAATTTTCTCAATGAATACCAATTTCCAAAAAAAAAAATATGTAAATGAATTTTAAAAAGCTGCCGAATTTTCTTTAAAGCCCCTTTTCAGTCATACCGGGATTTCAGTAGCAATTGCCCTAAATACATACAAAATTGATGTCCAGAGCTTCGTCTATGGCAAGTTATCCGGGTTTCACAACGGTTTGAACCAATCTGTTTCTCCATTTTAGGTTTATTGGACCGTGCATCATTGTGATAATTGAAGAATAAAAAGCCAACTTGATGTCACTTGCTATTTTATTTCACTTCTTACGTGCTCAACATGTTTCGGACATTAATATATCCATCATCAGAAGCTTGCGAGTATTCTGTTGAATTACCACATTGGTCGTTGTGCTTCAGCCTGCAACACGGACACCACTCCAACCCAACCACACCGAATATCCAACACACATCGAACCAAGAACAATACGACCAATGTGGTAATTCAGTAGCACAGTCGCAAGCTCCTGATGATGGATATATTAATGTCCGAAACATGTTGAGCACATAAGAAGTGAAATAAAATAGCAAGTGACATCAAATTGGTCTTTTATTCTTCAACTGTTTCTCCATTCTTTGCAACGAGACCGACATTATTTCGCCTTAAAAATGTAAAGAATCAGCTTTTCCGAAACTTCCTCAATAATCATAATCTAATATTCTTAGTTTTTGTAGAAAATATTTCCATCGGTAACTTAAGAGTCATACTTACATAATTTTGTAATGAAATTTACTTATCTTAATAGTCTGCAGGTAGCGCTCTGGACTTACTATATGGTCTTAAGGTGCCCGTTTAAAATTTCGACAAATGCTCTGGATATTTTGAGAGAGATTCATGATTTTCCTCAATACCTGGAGACAAATTCTTTGACAGTAAACGAACTTAACCGCTACAAAATTCTTATGCGTACTTCCCAATTTGTCACTAAGCAGTTTTTATACAATTGAAGCTATATACCGTGGCCTGAGATACTGAGATAATCGTAAAGTAAACAAAACACTAAAATCCTCTGACCGTCAAATTTACAGTAATTTGATGTAAACATACAGTTCGTAACTTGAATTATTTCGTCCGTAAATTACGCCTGTGAATTCAGGTTTATGGCTGTTTGTTCTGAGAGAAACATCAATTCAACAGCCGCGCAGTAGTTTATTTTTCTCCCACCATCAACATATTTTATGTCTCTGATTTCGAAAAAGGTCAAGGAGGCAATTTTACGAACCGTTTGATAAGAACCAATCCCCTGGATTCACAGTTCGACCTACTTGTTTCACACAGCAGCTCTAGTCATGTTGGCTAATGATGCTGCAACAATTAACTATATAGGCTGTCTCCACATCATGCCGTTCTCCGAATTATGAGGCCTTTTAGTCTTGGAGTTTGACGCCGACGTTGCGGAGGAAACGGCTGCTTCCTTCATGAGTGTCGAAATGGAGGCATGCTTTCTCAGAACGTCGGTAAGAATACTTGGCTTCACAACTCAAGAACAACGGTTACCGTCAAAGTCTAAAAAGTTCCCTTAGTTGTAATTATCTCTTTTTCTTCTTCGCCGTGGGCCGGGTAGATCAGTCGGTATAGCGACTGAGCTACGGGCTGGATGGTCCGGGATCGAATCTTGGTGAGGACGAGATTTTCCACCCGTCCAGACCGGCCCTGGGGCCCACCCAGTCTCCCGGGGGTAAAGTGCGGCCGGGGCGTGGGGCTGATCACTCACCCCCTTCTAGTGCCACGGTCATGGAAGAGTAGAGCTATACCTCTACCCATCCTCTGGGCCACACCGGGCCTTTAACGGGATCACTTTACCTTTACCTTTAACTTCTTGGCCACAAAAATTCTGTTCAGGTATGCAGTGTTCCTACTGAACATTTCAAAGGAAAGTTATGCCTGTAAGCCTGAAGGCAAAAGTTTCCTCTAAAATCTCATTACACTTCTGCTAGGCTATACAGCGTCATATTACAGAAGACTTGAGTCTTAATACGGACCAATTTACAAACCTGACACTCTACAACTTTTGCACAACATATATTCAGTACACCTACCGTGATATTTTATTTCCATTTTATGTTAAAATTCTTTCCATTAGTTGTTTATTCTACGTTGTGCTGTTTAAAACCGAACTGCGCGCCGTAGTCGGACGACATGGTTGCGTCATAGTTATCGGTGACTTCGCCCACTCTGTAGCAATCAGACCGGTGACAGCTAAGTCTCCCTCTCTGTTATTTGCGTGATATTATTGACTAGTGTAAATTACTTCATTTGATTGCAAATTGGGTATTCAAATATAATGTCTAATGGTCGTGTCCGCACAATGCATCTTCATTTTTAACCCTTTTCCTGCTAACGTGGAGAATATGGTGAGCTCCTAATAATGCCAGCAAATGGCAGATGGGATTTAATTCGGCGTTTAAAGGGTTAACCCTTTGACGCGTAAAGACCCGTGTAGGGGTCGTACCGCACCGCTAACCTCTAAAGTTGCATTTTATATATTTATTCAACAAATATAGGTACTGAATATTTTAAACATGGTATATACTCTCCGTTTTTTTTTCCTCATCAAAATGCAGTTTGTTTCATAATTCTAACGTATTTGGTTCCTGTATTGTTCACATTTTATATACAGAATGTGCTAAAATTAAATAAATAATTCCGGCGCCAAAAGGTTAATCATTACAGTAGGATACTTGTATAACGTGGGAGACTGGGAACCACTGAATGTCATACTGTTAAGATTTAAAATGAATGAATAAATAAATAAATAAAAGTATTATTCTATCAAAAACATTGTGCCAGCTGATACATTCAACACTTACAACATCATACTGAGAACAAACATTATTTCTTCAGTCTACGATTTGACATTTATCATTTTCATTTTCCTCTTGGATAATTTTCTATAGGCGCACATGTGATTATGGTTAGGCCTAATTTACCCATAAAGAGCTTTCCTCAAAAAAAAAAAAGAGCCAATTTTTATATCTCTTTCACCAACGACATTTATCATTAGGGTTAGGCAAATGATTATTTTGTTTTGTGAATCCACTGAAAGCCCAACAATTATCACATTGTGTTACAACGGCAGGTTAACATATATATATATATATATACTGACAACAAGGATTAGTTACACAACATAATTATAACACAGATAACACAAATTTCGTGGTTCGCTGTGAACAGTACGTGTGCTGTGCTCATTTTACAGTTAATAGAACAGAGTTACGCCATTAAAAATTTCCTTTACGGTCCGCAAGTGCAATTCAGTTTCGTATTTGCCAGATTCTTAAGCAGTTTTTGTTTATATTCTGGATGATGTTCCTTTACTTTTGGTGCAAACTGTATTGCTTCTTATTTAGTATAGAGTATTGTGTGTTTTATGTACACTTTAATGTATATTTTATGCATTACAATATATTTACTCTCTTCGGTATTGTGTGCCTGGATTTTTTAAATATAATTTGCAGTCTTTATCAATTTAAGGCATCTGTATTGTACAGTCTCTTAATTTTTAACTAAGAATCTGGGTTTGCATTTTAAGTGAAATATTGGAATGCCTACTTTAATTATCAACCAACAAAGGCACTTACACAAAATTTCACACTAAAACACATAAAATCGCTCCGACATGTTTCGATCCTAAGATCATCCTCAGGGAGCTACGTTGTTCCTTGCTAAAGTCATTTTAAAAACATTCACAAGATAATTCCACTATATTAACAGGGTGTTGTGGCAGCATATCGTGTTGTGTGAGAGTACGTTGTTAGGAATGTGTCTGGCTATGGTGTGCGTCGTGTGTTACGCAGTGAGAGACGACGCACACCATAGCCAGACGCATCCCCAAGAACGTACTCTTACACAACACGATATGCTGCCACAACACCCTGTTAATATAGTGGAATTATCTTGTGAATGTTTTTAAAATGACTTTAGCAAGGAACAACGTAGCTCCCTGAGGATGATCTTAGGAACGAAACATGTCAGAGCGATTTTATGTGTTTTAATGTGAAATTTTATGTAAGTGCATTTGTTGGTTGATAATTAAAGTGATCCTACGAAATTCACGGTGCAACAATAAGGAAAATTGGAATGCCTAATTTTTAAAGACAAATGGATCTTACACATATAATATCGATTTATGATCGATTCTTGGCATATTTCACAACTGTTCTTCAAGTTTATTATTATTTATGCAGCATAGAATAAATTTTGATTATTATGCTGATGACAGTTACAGTAATGTCGATGTGATGATAACATTTCAGTGAGGAAGTTCAGCATAACTGCTTGATAGGCTTCATACGGCAGTACATAGTGACAGTGCAGCTGGTACTTTTTGGTAATGTGAATAGAAACTGAACTGATTTTATAGATTATTTGCAATAAAAGTTATTGAAATATTCGTACTCGGGTCAAAGTTTTATTAAAATATATAATTGGACAAAATTAAATTCTGCTGGAAAAAAAAGGTACATGTGCCCTGTGAAAAAATAATTACTTTCTGTGGCAAACAGCAAGCCTCTTCACAAAAATGTTCAACAGAGAATTCTGTTAAAAGCAGACCGAAGGAAGTAAATCGATTCAAGCACGTAACTTTACCATTATCGATATTTGTGTGAGCATTTCCTAGAATGGATGGAATCAGCCTTGGAGAGCAGGCTGTGTACAGGAGTTAGCATTACCCAGTGTTTCTCGAATAACATTACATTTACCATCTTTAAAATGAGTGAATCTGGTAGCTTGTGCAGGGTATCTTATATGAATATGGGAGCTTTTTAACAAACCAGTATTTTAACTTCCAGCGCAGTCCTTTTCCACCCAATCTCTCTCTCTCTCTTTCTCTCTCAACTCCCAAATCCCCCACTGTTAGTTACAGTGCCGAAGATAACCCACGTGTTCAGTGACCCTGAAGATTTAAAACGTTGTGTTTGCCAAAACGTTGGGAAAAAAAGATTCCTCTATATCGCCTAATCCCAAAAGCCGATTCCAATAGGCTGAAATGCAGCCACGAGAGCATATGGTCTGGAATTACCAATAATATCATAGTATAAACGATGCATGGGGACACCCTGTGAATGAACGCCGTTTCGGAAACACCAAGCCTTACTCCTCCGATTTCCTTTTCATAAGCCCCAGTAATTCGTTTTACATTCAATTCGTGTTCTAACCTTTCGTTCTTGTCGTAAAGACTATAGTAAAGAATATGCACAATATTAATTAAATATTACAGTCTCAAAAAGGTTACATTAACGGCGTATTAGAACAACATTTTATACACATATTCATTACAAATTTATAAAATTTTTATGCATTCTTGAAAACTTACTGCAGTGAAAAATACGGGTTACAGTCGGACACAACTGTTTGAAAACACAGCTTCGTTAAGTCTGTCATTGTACATGAACTTTTACAAAGAACGTTAGTATTTGGTTTAGAACACCTTCATAGCACCCAACAACGTTTACCTCTTAAAGTGTTCATACACTAAGGCCTACTCATGCAATCACATTTAAATATACGAATATATTTGTCCTTGAACACATCACGACAAATTTAATAATATCTGAATGTTATCTTCGTACTTGTTAAGTTCACTGTGCTTACGTCTATATAACACTGGGCCCAAAAAAGCAAGATGTTAAAGACAGCATCTTCCTGCGGTACATTAATCAAGCTACTCTTTACTTGGATGCTCACGTCTGAAATGTGTCAATTTCGAAGATTACTGACGACGGTACTTTAAAATTACGATGCATAATTTGCTTGTTTTTGGCGCAACTGTCCCCAGTGGGCCAGGGCCTCCTCATTTACGAGGATTATAGATCACACACAACGACACATCACAGTCGGTAGGACTCCTCTGGACGAGTGATTAGCTCGTCGCAGAGACCTCTACCTGACAACACACAACAGACAGACATCCATGCCCCCGGTGGGATTCGAACCCACAATCTCAGCAGGCGAGCGGCCGCAGACCTACGCTTTAGACCGCGCGGCCACTGGGACTGGCAATTACGATTCATTGGTTACTGCAGTTTGCCCACCGTCTGATGTTCTGAATAGAAGAGAACATGTCGGAAATTCCTTCCTCAGCTGAAATGACTGGAAGGAACCACCCCACTCAGGTCTAGTGGGAGAATTGTTGCAAGTCATTGGACAAGTGTCCGGAAACCTGCGTCATATGGGCTTTCTCACGTAGGTGTTGCTCAAGATTAAAATCTTTTGGAATGTCACGTATTGTTTGACTAGTAAATGGTTAAAGACGTTAAGAAGGATATCGTAGTGCCTTCCTCTTCGGGGTCAAGCAGTCGCTACGATCTTTCGGCACGTCGGTAGTTCGTATTTACAAACTGACGCGACGCTACGTCGCAGAAACGCGAATGCGTGATTTTAGGCTTCCGCCGCGGTGTAGATGAGATCTTTGCTCTTCTGAGATGTTATAAGGAGTAAATTTCTAGTTAGTTGGCGAAGTTTCGGGACAATCTGTTGGTTCAATTTCTTCTTGGGCGGTTTGATCCTTGAATGGGACGGATAGGTTGTCCCGAAACGTCGGTAACTAACTACCAATATACACCGCGTTATATTCCCTAACAGAGAATATCTCGTAGCTTGTTTCTATTTCGGACAGTAGAAAAATTACCCAAATGGAGGACAGTTCTTCCCAAGTAGCTAAGGGTGAAGAAATTCCTCGTATTTTATGGAACCAGACGTTACATTGCCGCATTCACGACAGCCCGCCTTCTGCCCTAATCTTGAGCCAGCTCAATCCAACCCATCCCCCCCCCAAAAAAAGCATATTTCTTGAATATTTTTATTACATATAGGCAATAGACAAAGTCCAGGGAAAGTAATTACAAATTTAGATGCGTATTCCACCAGAAATCCCGATACTTATTAACGTTTGGTGTTTAGATCGGATTAAAAATACCTGTGTACACTTTGCAGCAGAAACGTTGCAAGTGCCTAGTAATGTAGTTTCGTTAAACGTGGCGGACGCTGTAGAGGGACATTACAGCCGTAGACGACGCCGTGTTATAAGGGTTATAGAGTTTTGCTAACTTTGGTGTCAGTTTTGCGAATGACATTTACTTCTGAAGTGTGGCTACAAGACATTCAAGTCCATTTTTCCCCCTCCCTACATGTATTTTACGAATATCAAAAAAATATTCAGTCAAAACTGTACCTTAAGCTTATCCTCAGCCACGTGACCATTTTGAACGGTACCCCTGTACGACCTAGATGACAAAGATGCCCTCATTCTCAGACTACAGAATTCTGTCCTCGCTGCGCTGCTGATATGGATATGAATGACACACGTGACAACGTGAATTAAATTACACGGGGGAAAGTGATCAACTGCACATCAGTTTGCGCAGAATTACTGCTTGTGTACGGGACGATTTCTTTACTGGCGTCATTTCCCCCGTTGGAAAGCTGACGTCAGACGGGAGTCTCGAACTTCACCTCTCGACCACCCGACCGTAGTATAGATCTCGATCTAGTATGAGCCTGTGCCGGTGGCGGCGCTAGAACTGGTAAGATGATTGGTACTAGCGCCATTGGCGGTGAGGAAGTGAACTGCTCCATCGCAGAAGTGGTGGCAGCACTGACGACTGTGGCTACTGCAGCAGGTGTGGTTGTGGTGATCACTGCTTGAGAATAGGTAGCGAATGGTGACGTCACAGGAAAGTGGTTTGCCACGACTGGAACCCAGCATTGGTGCTGCTGCTGAAGTCGTGATGGTGACGTAGATCCTATGGGTAAATGCAACAGCCAACTTAAAATACATGCCACAGTGTTGCCAATTAAGATTGTGACAAACTTAAAGGGCTAGTAAAACATTCTTACAGTTTTTGCATTTGCTTGTCCCCACGAAAAATATCAGTAGTGGTAGTAGTCGTAACAGTAGTAGTAGTTGTAATGGTAAGCGGTAGTGATGGATGCTGTACATTTGTATTTGTTTGTATACATTGTTTAACAAAACAACGCATACAACCCATCACGCTGCGACACTGCCCTGCACACAACATCAAGACTTATCATATCGGGTGAGATGAGGTGTAGCTCCACTTATTCAGAACATCGGCACTAGATGGAGCCAGTTGTCAGCTTCATGTCTACGCTAGGTCATTGATTGGGATGGACCTCAGAGCTTGTCTGGACGCTTTGAAATGGAGAAAAATCCCTTGCCCAAGCCATGAATCAAAGTACGAATTGTAGGTGTTCAGTCCCTTGACATAGTCGCTAAATCTAATATACTCCCCTTGTCTGATATTTCATGAATGTTGGTAGACAAATATTTGCTTTAGGTCTCTATAATGTGCTAACCAAACCGCTATACGAGAGATCTGGTTAGTATACTGCGCAGCGGGCAGTAAGCGCCAATTCCTACTCGAGGCATGGCGACATCCAAGCGGTCCGAGCGTCACAGCATACCCAAACGTGCGAGCTTACTGTCAGAGAACGTGGCGGAAGTTCTGCGCTGTTGCTGATTGCGCCAGGCCAGGGAACGCACGTGACCTCGTGTCCCCGTGTGAACTGCGTCGACGCTTAAGCTGCGACTCATCGAGCGCCAGTGATCAGGTTGGCGACCCATGTCGGCTGCGAAGTTGACGCTCGCCAACGCTCCCAGATGTTCGTTTAACGAATACAGCTTGTGGGTTATGTCCTTACCTACATAAGGAACGACCGAGATATCAACAGAAAAGATCTCTGCTTACGTACGATCACAACTCGGCAAGCAAAGAACAATTAGTCAAGACACTTCATGTACTAATAATTACGTTACTGCGAATAAGTATCTCTTGAATTCCGCAAACTTGTTTTTTGTTTGTCAGGTAATGTCAGTTCATTATTATTATTATTATTATTATTTACTGCAGTTGGGTTGCCACCCGGTGGTAGTGGTTATTTTATATGTATACAAAATATGAAATTGGTTACTAATAAATTTAAGTCGGGAGGGCTACATGAGAAGCATGTAGTGGCAACTTGGAATATTGGGAACCATCTCAGCATTTGCTTATAGACACAGGGAAACCAAGAAAAATCTGTGTCGAGGTGGTCGGTCGCAGGACCTTCTGAATACTGACTTCTAGCCAGCAGTTCGGCATCTAAAGTAGTAAAAAAATATTTTCAGTCAGATAATCTGTACGAAATAAGCGCTGTTTTGGGATTTTACACAGCGTAAAATGGTAGCTTCTTGCCGACGTTTCGGGACAACCTATCGTTTCCATCTTCAACCCACAGGAGGACCACATAATTTATAAGAACTTGCCCGAGGACCGCACTTGTGTGTGTATGTATATATATCCTAAGATATGACCTATGCTGCCTTAAAAGTGATGATTTGTAGTTTCTAAACATTTTCTCTGCTAATAAAGTTGCCATATTATGTTCTGTATGCCCATTACGTTATGTTTGTTAAAATGTATCACCGAAACTATGCAGGTGACCTACTTCCGCAAATACCTTCCTCAAGGACCGCATTCTGACAGCGCCCGTACTACGGTACGTGATTCCGTCATGTGACAGACCATCACATCAACCCGTAGCATCTTTTACAAGCTTTACTGTCGGACCCAGTCCTGAGCGAGATACGTTTTTAATATTATCCCTTATCTATAACTACGTCTTCCACATGGTTTCGTCTCTTCTGATTTTACGTCTAAAACTTTAATTGTAGTTCTGTTTATCGTCCTTAACGATATGTCCGGATGTCTGCCTCAGTAGGTATACTGAAGGGTGTTGTAGCATAATCGCCTTTACATACCAGCTGCTGGCCATCCCCCAGTGTGTTCCAACTGCCGCATTCTCCGTCTTTCAAGCGCTCAGCAATAATGCTAGTATGCGCCAACGCCCACCTCTAACTGTGGTTACCAAGACAGCCCTTCCATTTATCCACGTTCAGGCTAGGCGCGCACTGCAACTAAAAAGTTGCTCGTACGGGCAACTTTTTTTCTTTCAGTACAGAATGTACTTCACAGAGACAGCATGTGTATGTGCTCTTCTGCTTAGAATAAGGAAAGATCGATGCAAAAAGCGACACAGGATACATCCAGTAGCCAGTAAAAGGCTTTTAAATGGGCAGTTTTATAAATTGTATGAGGATTTAAGAAACTGCAAAGGAAATACTTTCAGCTACTTTAGAATGAGTATAGAAAGTTCCGATAAACTGCTAGTTCTCGTCGGGCCACGAATTATTTACGAAAATTACTTTGCGTTTCGCGATCTTCAGTGTGAGGTAAAAGGAATAACAGTTGGTCGAAATATAGATATTTACGACGTTCTCTGTTGCCCTCACCAGATGTCGCATTCTTCTGTGAATCTAACTCCCTCTTGAAACACGTCCTTAGATTCTTCCACCGTGCCTGAAT
>Ga0123354_10012000_pt1 | contig 13417 bp, 7 predicted proteins | sample TergutLab28metaG_2_FD_97872 | JGI IMG/M metagenome (GOLD analysis project Ga0123354, IMG submission 97872) | Labiotermes labralis P4 segment gut microbial communities from Petit-Saut dam, French Guiana - Lab288 P4 | ecosystem: Host-associated > Arthropoda: Insects > Digestive system > Gut ... | reverse complement strand
ACTGGAATTCACCCGCGATCTCCACCCCAGCCATCGCCAGGACGGACCGGTCCGAGCCCAGGACACCATCCGCTTTGCCCTGACCACCCACCGGGGCTGCTACGGCGAGTGCAATTTCTGCGCAATCGCCGTGCACCAGGGCCGCACGGTCCAGAACCGAAGCATCGATTCCCTGGTCCGGGAAGCGACCCGCTTGGCCGGACATCCGGCGTTCAAGGGGATGATCGCCGATGTCGGCGGCCCAACCGCCAATATGTACGGTTTCGAGTGCGCCAAAAAACAGACCTTGGGTCCCTGCCGCGACCGGCGCTGCCTGTTTCCCGAAGTCTGCCCAGTCCTTAAGCCGAATCACGGACCGCTGATTGAGCTGCTCCGCCGGCTTCGCGCCATCGCCAAGATCAGAAAAATCGCCGTGGCCTCGGGCCTGCGCCACGACCTGATCCTCGCCGACCGCGCCCACGGCCTCACCTATTTGCGCGAAATCGTCCGCCACCATGTCTCGGGGCAACTGAAAATCGCGCCGGAACACAGCAGGGCGGCCGTGCTGGCGGCCATGGGCAAACCGAGCCCCGAGGCGCTGCTCCGCTTCCGGAGCCTGTTCAACCGGTTGACCGGGGAAGAAGGGCTTGCGCAATATCTCACCTATTACCTGATCGCCGCCCATCCCGGTTGCACCCAGGCAGACATGGAGGAACTGCGGGCCTTCTGCCTGCGCAGGCTGCATCTGCTGCCCCGCCAAGTGCAACTGTTCACCCCCACGCCCTGCACTTGGTCCACCCTCATGTACTGGACCGGCATCAATCCGTTCACGGGCGAGGCCTGTTTCGTCGAAAAAAGCGAGTCAGGCCGGGAACGGCAGAAGGCGGCCATCACCGGCACGGCGCAACAGCGGTCAGCACGGCGGCCGGGAAAGAATCCGGCATCTTCCCGGAAACGGCCATCCTGATCGGGCGTGCGCTCAAACCTGGACCCCAGCAGGGTATGAAAATGGGTTTTCAGTGCTGTTAAGCCCCAATATGCAATGACCCATCGACCAGCAACGCCATATATTATCCCGAAGCCTCGACATGTCGGGGTTCGCTCCGCTTACCCAAACCTATGCCCTGCGGGCATCATCTATGAATGGTACAAACCATCGGATATCCTCCGCCAAGGCATCGAGGATGAGATGCAAAAAAACTCGCCACGACGAACAGTAACCCGCCAAATGCCAAGGCGCTTAGGTTGTCGCGTCTGCACAGTCGCCAGAGCGCATAAAAAAGCAAGGTCAAACCTATCCAAAATATCGGCCAATGGGAAAAATAGCGGTGATGATCGGTTTACCGATCATCGACCAGATAGAAAAAGAGCATATCAAGATCAGGCGCGAGCGCCCCGATAACCGCAATCACGACCGCTGCCCGCATCGAAATCGGCCAGCTTGGCCGCGAAACAATTTTTTCGCGAGGATGCAACCGGATGGGCGTGTGCCATGAACATATCAGAGATGTAGCTTAAGGCGTGGGTGAGCCAGCGAATCCCAGCGCATCATCTCCCTTTCCAGATTATTTCCAAGACCATACAACACAAAGAAAGAGAGAACACAAACAACGCTTTAAAAATCCGTTTATTTATCGTATATAAGCCGACACAATCGGCTGGCTGCCCTGGCGGCATGCCGCCCGCTCGTCGATACTCTCTGTACACCGAAGCGATGCCCACTCCCTCCTCTTCATCGGCGGCCCAGTCCGCCGCCAAGGCCGACGATGCCGGTGACTGGTTTCCGGAAAACCTGGCGCGGATCAACGAACGGCTGACGCAGATTGCCGCCCATCCCCCCATTGTCAGGCCGGTGGCGGTGTTCGATTTCGACAACACGTGCATTTTCCGCGACGTGGGCCAGGCCGTGTTCTGCCATCAACTGCAACACCTCCACTACCGCCTGATCCCGGAGCAACTGGCCGCCATCCTGCCCCGAGCCGGGGGCCAACTGGCCGGCCGGCCGCTCGATGCCATCGTCACCACTTTGGTCGACGCCTACCGGACCCTGTTCCCGTTGCTGCTCGTCGGCCGCACGGCCCAGGCCCAGAGCCTGCCCCAGGCCCGGCTCTTCGCCGCCCTGCTGCTCTGGTTCACCATCCAGGCCCGCAAGGATGAACGGCTGGGGCCGCTCTACGTGCTGCCGTTCATGGCCAAGCTGCTGGCCGGATTCACCACCGATGAATTGCGTTTTCTGGCGGTGGACGTGGTCCAGGCGGCGGGCACAGAGCCGCTCGACCGGGCCACCTTGACCGTGGAGGGGCCGACGCCGATTGGCCGCATCGAGGCGAGTTATCCCCGGGGAATGCATCCCTATCCGGAGATGCTGGCGCTGATGCGCCGGTTGGCCGGGCTGGGGATTGAGAGGTACGTCATTTCGGCGAGCGCCGAATGGCTGGTGGAGGGGGCGGCGAGGTGGCTGGGCTTTCCGGTGGACGCGGACCACGTGTTCGGCATCCGGGTCCGCCTGGATGCGGGCGAGGTGCTCACCATCAGCGATCCTCCCGATTATCCGATCACCTACCGCGAGGGCAAGACCGAAGTCATCCACCGCTGGATCGGCGCCCGCCCAATGCTCGTGGCAGGAGACGCCGACACCGACTACGAGATGCTGACCCTACCCGAGGTCGACATCCGCCTGCTGCTCAACCGGCGGCAGCGCGGCCCGATCGCCGCTCTATATGAGGATCGGCACATCCTGGTGCAGGGGCTCGACCTGGCCACGGGCCGGTTCCGGCCCGACCGGGAGTCGATCCAGGCCTGAAGGAGCACGACACAAGCGGCTGAGGCTAGTAGCGGGCGCCGGGTTTACTCATGCGGCCATTCAGCACCGAACAACATCCCTTGCGGAGCCTGCAGCACTGAGCGAAGCGAACGTGTCATTTCGAACAAAGAGAGAAATCCCCTTGGCCACACGATAACCAGCAGAAATAACTATAAAATTTCTCTTCGCTGCGCTCATCGAAATGACAGAAAATGACCTGGTCAATATTCAATGAGCAGCGCCGTTGCTGCTAAGCCGGGCGGCGGGTTCCGCAACCGGAAGAAGGGGCAAGCTGTTTGAGCGCAGCGAGTTCTTGCCCCGCCGGTTGCGGAGTGCGTCGGCCGGGGTCGTCTCAGCGGCATGGCTGCACTTTTTTTGATTCTTTTTTGGGGCAAGCAAAAAAAGAATGCCCCTCCGGAGAGAGCGGCCTTGTTGTTGGGCACCGACGCCCATGTTACGATCCAACACCGCAACCGACGAACAACGACGCCGCAGGAGCGCCCAGCCCGGTCGCTGTCGGTCTTGTCATCTCGACGAACGCAAGGGACGCCGGGTTTGCCGGACGCCGCCGCGCTTACTCTTTCTTCAAGGTCGCGGCGAAATCGAGCATCCGCTGAATCGGGATGCGGGCTTTGGCCGCCAGGTGCGGCGCCACCTGAATCTCACCCTCGCCGGTTTCCAGCACCCTCGCCAGTTTATGCAGGCTATTCATCTCCATCCAGGGGCAGTGGGCGCAACTCTCGCAGGCGGCTCCCTCGCCGGCGGTCGGCGCAATCAACAGGAGCTTGTCGGGCGCCAGTTGCCTCATCTTGTTGAAGATGCCAGCGTCGGTGGCCACGATGAACTCCAGGTTGGGCAAATCCCGCACCGCCTGGATCAGGGCGGTGGTGGAGCCGACCACATCCGCCTGCGCCACCACCTCTGCCGGCGATTCCGGATGCACCAGCACCGCCGCCTGGGGATGGAGCGCTCGCAGGCTCGCCAGTTCCCGGGCCTTGAACTCCTCGTGCACCACGCAGCAACCCGGCCAGAGCATCATCTCCACCCCGGTCAAACGCTGGACGTAGCGGCCGAGGTGCCGATCGGGACCCCAGAGGATTTTCCCCCCCTTTTCGGCCAGATGCCTGACCACCGCCAGGGCGATGCCCGAAGTCACCACCCAGTGGGAACGGGCCTTGACCTCTGCGCTGGTATTGGCGTAGACCACGACGGTATGGTCGGGATGGCGGTCGCAGAAGTCGGTGAACAGATCAATCGGGCACCCCTCGTCAAGGGAGCAGGTGGCATCGGGCGCTGGCATGAGCACCCGCTTTTCGTTATTGAGGATCTTGGAGGTCTCGCCCATGAATCGGACTCCGGCCACCACCAGGGTTTGGGCCGGATGCGCGGCGGCGAACCGGGCCATTTCCAGAGAGTCGGCCACGCAACCGCCGGTGGCTTCGGCCAGATCCTGCAGATCCCCGTCGGTATAGTAGTGGGCCACCAGGACCGCGTTCTGCTGGCGCAGCATGGTCGCGATCCGCGCCTTCAACTCCGCCTTCTCCAGTGCGGACATATCCGGCTGATCAGGATGCGGGGGGACCGTGATCCGGGGAAGGCTGACATCCGCCAGAGTTTCTCGTGCTCCGTTTTTCATGGCAAATTCCAAGGTCATGATTTCGATCAACATACCGGGGCATTCCCGCCGCCGGGCGCAACGCAAGGCTCCCTACTACCGCAAAACACCTTGCACGACAACCATTTTCGCTAGAGCGCCCTGCCAGGCCCCGCTGCCCGGAAAGCACGACAGGCAGATGCACAAAGTCAACTCCGTGGTTTCATGTCGGCGCATCCTACGTTATACTGTCCACATCCAGGCAACCTGTCTCCCCGTGATTGACCATGCATGTCTACCCCTCAGAACTCGTCACGCTCATCACCCAGCGTTGGGAGGCCATATCTGCGTTGACCGATGGCGGCGGAGAACCGGGTACCGGGGTCTTACCGGGCAAGGAGGCGCTGGAGCGGCTGATCTCCACCTGCTACCAGGTCAGCATGATGCGCGAGGAAGACCGCCCGGTCACCCTGCGCCTCATCCTGGCGCCATCCTCTCTCTTCCCACCCGATCAGGGGCCGCCCAAGGGATTCCTGCGCCTGCTCTTCTCCACACCCCGCCCCTTCCACGAATACGAGTTGCGGCGGCTTTCGCCGGCTGTGGATTTCGAGCGTTCTCTGGTCGCGGTCGAGCCGCATCCGGAAAAAGTGTTCCAGATCTGGGGCATTGTCAATTCGGGCATCCGCTGGCTCCAGGAGGAACGCGGCGGCAACAAAAAGACCAAGCAATTGCCCGATGTCTTTGTCATCCACGTCACCGGACCGGGCATGCTCACCCTCTGCCGGGGGCTCAAGATCATCGCCACCCTCAACGGCGGCAGCATCCTCGATTTCACCGCCAACGCCTTCCACTCCACATGGATGAACAAGCTGTTCGCCAAGGAGCGGGCCATCCTGCTGCAATTGCATGAGCAGTTCCGGGCCAGCGTGCTCTATCCGGTGGCCAAAATTCAGGAGGACTTCATCGAGAACCTGCAGTTTCAGATCTTGAAGCGGGTGCTGAGCGTCTGCCGGATATCACGCCACGGCGGAACCTTCATCATCTTTCCCGATAGCCATCCAGCCGATTGGGCCACGGGGGGCAATCCCTACCTCCTGATCAAGTACCGTTTCCGGCAGGACGAGGCTATCCAGCGGCAGCAAAACCTGATGATCCGGACCATCCGCCTGGCCACCACAGCCCTGGGCGACATCAAGGATCCGGACAAAATCGTCACCTGGAAGGACTATGTGGAACTCCGCCATGAATCCTCGGTGTATGATGTCGAGGAGGCGCTGTACGAGCACGCCCAGTTCGTCGCCAACCTGGCTGCGGTCGACGGCGCGGTGGTGACCAGCACCCGGGGACCGATCGGCTTCGGGGCCATGATCGTCGGGTCGCTCGACAAACTCACCGAAGTCGCCATGGCCAACGACGCCGAAGGAAAGATGGCCAGCCTGACCAAAATCGAGGGCTACGGCTCAAGACACCGCTCTGTCTACCACCTGTGCAATGCCCTCCATCAAGTGATGGCCATCGTTGTCTCTCAGGACGGCAACATCCAGTTGGCCAAGTGGCGCAACGGCATCGTCACCTGCTGGGACCTGACCACCCAGATGTTCATCGGCGATACCTGACCGCCCGCTTTTCCCTCCCGTCTCATACCATTTCCCCTTGCCGATGCAGTCTGCCGCAACAGGCAACGTATTGAATTTTAATAAATAAGTATATTTTTGCATTAAAAACGGAAAATGACGTCAGCCAGAGACCTGCCGCAGCCGCCGCTTCGCCACCGGCCACAGGGCCAGAGTGCAGCCGACCGCCGCCACTCCCATCCAGCCCAGCATCCGGATCTTGTCCTGCCATTCGAGAGAGAACAGCCACATCGCCAGAGCGCCGACCATAAAATAGAAGAAGACCATCAGCGACGAGGCCGCGCCGGTATCCCGATCAACCTGTTCGAGGATCAGGTTGTTGCTCGCCGGCCGGCAGAAGGAAAAGGCAAAGGTGAGGCCGAACATCGGCAGAGTCAGCCGCCAGGGCAGTGGAATCCAGGTGCAGAGCAACAGCAGCGAGGCCGTGAGCATGCCGGTGAAGGCCCAGGGCAACAGCCGGATGACCGACGCATGCCGCGCCACCCGGGCAAAGGTCAGTGGCGCCAGGACAAAGGCCAGGGCGTTGAAGCCGAAGAAATAGCCGAACTGGCGCTCACTGAACCCCAGCCGGGTGATGTAGAGATCAGGCGAACCGCCGATGAAGGCAAAGACCGGCACACAGGTGAAGGAAAGCGTCAACAGCAGGAACATGTAGCGGCGGTTGGCAAAGAGGCGCAGGTAGCCGGCGGCCACATGGACGAGGCTGGGGGCGATCTGCTGCCGCAGGGATTCGTCCATGCGGCACACGCCGATAAAGGCGACGGTCCCCAAAAGGGCCTGGAGCAGAAAGATCCAGCGCCAGGAAAACAAGGTGAGGGTCCAACCGCCGAGAATAGGGGCGATCATCGGCGCGGCGGCGACGATGGCGCCGATCTGGACAAAGACCCGCTGCCGCTGCAGGCCGGTGAACCGGTCCTTGCTGATGGCGAACACGATGGTCGAGGCCGCCGCCGCGCCCGTCCCTTGGAAAATCCTGCCGCAGATGAGCATGCCCGGGCTTTGCGCGGCGGCACAGAGCAGGCAGGAACAAATGAACACCCCCACACCGACCAACAGGGGCGGCCTGCGGCCGTAGCGGTCGGAAAGCGGACCGTACAGCAACAGAAAGGCGCAGTAGGTCACAAAAAAGGCGACCAGGGTCAGGTTGATCATCACCAGCGGCGCCTGCCATTCGCGCTGCAACAGGGGCAGGGCCGGAAGATACATGTCGGTGGCCAGCGGCGGAAAGGCCGACAGCAGCGCCAACAACAAAATAATCGGGGGAAAATGCCCCCTGAGCGTACGGAGAAATCTCATCCGGCCTCTTTCCTTGCTCGTGCAATAAACGGGGCGGGCCGGGAAGCCGGAACCTCCGGGACAAGCCCTTGCCCCTTCCGGCTGCTGTTTTTTCGCCCGACGATCAATCAGCGGGTGCGGCTGCAAAAATCTCGTCCAACGACTCCTGCAGGTTGGTCATGGCGTAGGGTTTGGCCAGCACGCCCGCAAATCCGTGGGCCTGGTATTCCTCCATGACCGGGTCGTGGGAATAGCCGCTGGACACGATCAGGCGGGCGCCGGCATCTAGGGCCAGGATGCGGTTCGCGGCTTCCAGCCCTCCCATGCTGCCGGGAACGGTCAGGTCCATCAGCACCGCCGAATAGGACGCTCCTTGCTCCATGGCCTCCGCATACAGGCGGACAGCCTCGTCGCCGTCGGCGCAGGCGCGCGCCTCGTATCCCAGATGTTTCAGCATGGTCATGGCTAGGTTACGGATGAGCGCCTCATCGTCCATGACCAGGATGGAGCGTTTTTGCGGCCCACATGCCTTTGGGTCGTCGGCCGAGGGTGGGGGCGCGGCCTCCGGCAGGGTTCTGGTGGTCGCCGGCAGCAGAATGGTGCAGACCGTTCCCTTGTCGACGGTCGACTCGACGCCGATATGGCCGCTGTGCCGGCTGACGATCGAATAAGCCGCCGCAAGTCCCAACCCGCTGGCAGCCACCTTGGTGGTGAAGAAGGGATCGAAAATGCGCCCTAAAATCGCCTCGGGAATGCCTTCGCCCTCGTCGGCGACCGTGATCCGCACATAATCGCCCGCAGGAAGGGCCAGGGTGTTGTCGGCTTCGAGCCGGGCATTGTCGGCACTGATCCTGATCGTGCCGCCTCCGGGCATCGCTTGGACCGCGTTGGCGATGACATTGTTGAGAACCTGGGCCACCTGGCCGGCATCGGCCTCGATCAACCGCACAGTCCCCTCCACTTGGATCTCGGCCCGGACATTCGTTTTCCGCAGCACCATGGCCGCCGCCTTGTCGATCAGCGGACGGACCGTCATCACGTCCTTGACCGGCCCACCGCCCTGGGCAAAGGTCAACAGCTGGCGGGTCAGTTCAGTCGCCCGTCTGGTGGCGTCCTCGGCCATATTCAAGGTCGGCAGGGCCGCATGCGCCGGTTCGAGCAAGGTCCTGGCATAGGACAGGTTGCCCATGATTCCTGTCAAAATATTGTTGAAATCATGGGCAATACCTCCGGCCAGGGCCCCGATGGATTCCAGCTTCTGCATATTGACCAATTGGTTGTGCAGGTGTTCCCGCTCGGTGATGTCGGTGAAAATGATGATAATCCGGTTGTTGATCAACTGGGCGTTGGCGATGACATGCCGGATCTGGCCGTTCTTGCAAGCCACCTTGACCTCGATGGGGCGACCGGACTCGCCGGGACTCGCCAGCCGCTCGATTTCGTCCTGCCAGCGGGCGAGTATTTCCTTATGGTACTCGGGATCGGGATAGGCCAACTGGCGCCACTGGGCGTCGGTGGGAATTTCGTCGAGGCCGTAGCCGAACCGTTCGGAAAAGTTGATATTGATATATTCGATGGTGTGGTCGTTGATCAGGACGGCCCCCACGGGCATGGCATCGAGGATGTCGAGAAGTTCCTGCCGGCTTTTACGGAGATGGTCCATGATGCCCTTGTTGACGTTGATCTCCCGTTTCAGCATAAGGTACAACAGCCAGGCGATCACCAGGACAAACAGCCAGTCTTTGAGGACGCTGGTCGCGGCGTGGAGTGCTAGTCGGTTGATAAGCAAGTCGACGGCCAAGTCGGAAAAAAGGACCCAAGGAATGGCAATGGCCAGATACAGGGCAACCTTATAGAGCGGCCTCCGAATCCGAACTCTTGAATTAGCTCTTTCCATGTGTTTTTTGGCTCTTCGTCATTTGGTGTGGAATTCATCTGGAACTCTGAGGCCACAAATAGAGCGATGGCAATGCCGCTCAATGGAATAATTTGAGCGGAATGGCATGTATCTCTTTGTTTTCATGAGAAGCAACAAGGCGACCGACTGAAAAGGTCCTGGTGCTTACGGTCACCGTCAACTCTTGTGAACGTGCTGTTTTGCTATGATTTTTTTTATTTTTGCGTGAATTTGATCCCTATATTGATCAAATTCACGCAAAACGACGAAGAACCGTTTTTTTGCAGTTGCGCTCAAGCAAAGATACGGTTGAGAAGAAGCGGCCAGCCAGATTAAAATTTCTATTGTAGCAGGGAACACGACCGGAGACAATCGCTTCCCGCCCCAGATCAGGAAAGATGCCTACGCAGGATCATCTCTCCGCATTGCTCGCCTGACGGATAGCGGCGAAGCAACGCAGTTTACTCCTCCAGCGGCAGGATGACCCGAAAGGTGCTGCCTTCACTCGCCCGGCTGCTGACCCTGATGCTGCCCTGGTGCTTTTCGACGATATTCTTGGCAATGGGCAGGCCCAGGCCGGTGCCCCGATTTTTGTCGGTATAGAAGGGGGTGAAGATCTGGCCGAGCTTCTCCTCCGGGATGCCGAGGCCGGTATCGGTCACTTCCAGCACCGCCGCATTCTCCAGCGGCTGATAGGCGGTTTGCAGATACAGATCGCCGCCCTCGGGCATGGCCTGGATGGCGTTGAACGCCATGTTGAGAGCCACCTGATACATCTGCTCGGCATCGAACAGGATATCGGGCAGGTCCGAGGCCAAGTCGATGTGCACCCGCACCTCCTTCTGCTGGAATTCGGGCTCCATGAACGACACCAGCCGTTCAACCACCGAGTTGAGCGAACCGGGGGAGCGGTGCAGATCCCTAGGGCGGGCAAAATCGAGGAACTGGCGGACAATGCCGTCCAGCCGCGAGGTCTCCTGCACGATGATGTCCGCCAATTTTTCATTTCCAGGCGCCACCTTGCCGATCCGGTTGCCGAGAATTTCAGCGGTCGAGCGGACGATGCCCAGCGGATTCTTGATCTCGTGTGAGACGGCCGCCACCATCTTGCCCAGGGAGGCAAGGCGCTGGGCCTCGCCCAACTGCTCTTCCAGGCGTAGCCGCTCCTCGGCCCGCTCGGCTATGATCCGGTTGGCCCGGACCACGATCAGGCTGAGGATGGTGAACAGCACGGACATAATCACAAGCGACAGCACTATTACCCGGGCCTGGAGCTTGATGATGGCCTCAAAGTCGTCGGACAGATCCTGAACAACCTCGATCACCCCCATGATCTCGCCGGTGCGCTCACCCAGCTTGTTTTCCTGACGGAAGGGCACGTAGGTCTTCAGGGTGCAGAACACCTCGGCATTTCCCGGCAGCAGGCTGAGCAGGCTGCCGCCGGTGATCAGCATCGAATTGCTCTCGCCCTTGGCCGCCTTCAGGTACTCCAAGCCGCCCATGTCGCGCTTGCCCATCGATTCGGTGATGGTGGAATAGGCGATTCGGTTTTGCAGGGGTTCGTAAATGGTGACCGATTCGATCCGCATGCCCCGGGTGATGTTGTTGATGATCTGATCCAGGCGATCAAACTGGTCCTTTTCAGAGAGGGATATTTTGCCGGAACGCACCACGGTGGGCAAGACGAACTGCAAAAACACCTGCCGGTTGACATAGTCGGCAAACAGCCGGGAATAGGCCTCGCTGCGCTGGAGCAGCACACTCTTGGCGTTGGCGGCGATCATCCAGGACAAAAGGAAGGAGGCGATCAGGATGAGAACCAGCGAGGTGAAGGCGAAATATTTGACCAGTTCGAACGGCAGGAGCGTGTTGCTTTTGCTCCGATGCAGGATTTTGCGCCAGATTCGGCCCACAACCGGGATTCGTGGCCGTTTGTACAGGTTTTTTATCCAGGCCACCTGGAACATTCGCCACCAGCGCGGCACATTCGGCCATCGCCATCGACTCCGTCGCGGCGAAGAGTCCGGCAGCTTCGCCAGGTTCGATGATTTTGGCAACAACGGCAGCTTGAGGGATCCGAGGAATTTCCGCAACCGGACAAACCTGTCCTTCTTGGGGGATTGAGAGCGTCTACGGACGTGCATGACAAACTCCACATCGGCAGCAGACCGCCGGCTCGCACGGGCCGGTCGCGCGTTCGATCAAGGCCCGTTGGTACTCCTCCCATAGATAACCGGGCCGGATCCCCTGATCGATCACCTCCCAGCACATCCGTTCTTCCCGGCCGCGGGGCCGGATCGCAAACTGCCAGGGATCGATCCGGTTCTGTTTGCAGGCTCGCTTGAACCCCTGGCCAGAACCGATGGCCAACAGGGCTGGCCCGATCCTGCGGTCGGCCCGGGCGTATACCGCCTGGTGCAGGGCCTGCTCGGGATGGTCGAATTTAAGGCGGAGATTGGCTTTGGCGTTCAACATCCGGCGAAGATACCTGATTTTTTCCTTCAGCGCCAGCAGGGCCTCGGCGGTGACGGCGGTGGCCGCCTCGACCGCGGTCAAACCGCCGAACGAACAGTACTGGAACGGCGTCCACGGTTTGGGGACAAAGCAGTTAATCGACAGGGTCAGCATCGACAGCCGGCCCCGACTCCGGCCGATCGGCAGGATGCCGGCCTGCAGCCGCTCGACCAGGCGGACCAGTTGGTCCAGGTCGGCACGGGTCTCGGTGGGCAGGCCGATCATCACGTAGAGCTTGAGGTGGAGGATGCCAGCCCGCACCAGGCGCTCGGCCGCGGTCAGGAGATCGTTTTCGTCCAGCCCCTTGTTGATCAGCAGCCGCAGCCGCTCCGAGGCCCCGTCCGCGGCAATGGCCACGCTTTTCAGGTTCGAGGCGGCAAGCAGATCCAGGGTCTGGTCAGAGATGTGGTCCGCCCGGAGCGACGAAAAGGAAAGGGAGCAGCCGTGCTCCCGGAGATAGCCGGCGATCCGGTCGATGGTTTCGCTGCCGGCCATTTCCATGCCCAGGAGGCCGATGCGGTCGGCGGCCGGCGGCCGCTGTTCCAATCCGTTCAGGATGGCTTCGGCCGACCAGAAGCGGGGCGGCCGGTAAATAAAGCCAGCGGCGCAAAACCGACAGCCCCGGCTGCACCCTCGCCCCAGCTCCACCATGTACATGCCCAACTCCGCCTCGGGCGACAGCAGGGTCGAGTGGGCGGCCCGATCTGTCTCCGGCGTGATGACCTTGCTCACCCGGAACGGGAGTTCTGCCGGCGCCTCGATCGCCTTGACCGCCCCGTCGGCCGACCAGGTGAACCGGTAGCAGCCGGGCGCATAGCAGCCGGGGAGGGTGGAGGCGATCCGCAGCAGCAGCCGGGCGCGGGGCGTGTCGGCATATTCTGCCAGGGCCTGCATGAGCGGCCCCAGGATCGGTTCGGCCTCGCCGATCACCATCAAATCGGCGAACAGGGCCAGGGGCTCGGGATTGAGGAAGACCCCGACCCCGCCCAGCACCACCAGGGGATTGCCTGGCCCCACGGTCCGGGCACGGTCAGCGGCATAGGCTGGCAAGCCTCCCGCGGCCAGCATGACGGCCAGCCGAGGATAATCGTGCTCAAAGCTGATCGAGCCGAACACCAGGGGGAAATCGTGCAGCGGCCGGGAAGATTCCAGAGAACGCAGGGGCTGGCCGTCGGCGGGATAGACAAAGCGCTCGCACACCACCCCCTCGTCGCGGTTGAGCAGGCTGTAGACCAGTTGAAAACCAAGATTGGAAACCGCCACCGGATAGGTGTTGGGGTAAAGCAAGGCCACGGGAATCCGGTCCTTCCATTTCTTGCGGACCGTACCCGTTTCAGCGGCAAGGGATAAGAGGGCGCTGGCAGTCATGGGCAGGAGGCGGAGGCGACAAGAGATCGGTGCACGAGATGCGGTGGTGGCCGGCCCAACCGGCTGCGGCCAGCCAAGACAAAACGGGGGAATGTCCCGTGGACATTCCCCCGTTGCGGACCAGAATGGCGCCGGCGTCCGTCCGCCGGCTTGCTCTTGTTTTCAGTTGGCCTTCTTGCGCAAATAGGCTGGCTCGTCGTAGTCGTTGTTGATGTCGTGTTCATCGAAGATCGGTGGGGGCATGCGCGGCATCTCTATGGGCAGGATATTGGGCTTGGCAATGCTGACCGGCGTGCTCTCGGAGGGGGTGGCCTCTACCTCGAAGATCCGGGGCAGCCGGCTCCGGCTGTTGT
>Ga0123354_10011998_pt1 | contig 13418 bp, 8 predicted proteins | sample TergutLab28metaG_2_FD_97872 | JGI IMG/M metagenome (GOLD analysis project Ga0123354, IMG submission 97872) | Labiotermes labralis P4 segment gut microbial communities from Petit-Saut dam, French Guiana - Lab288 P4 | ecosystem: Host-associated > Arthropoda: Insects > Digestive system > Gut ... | reverse complement strand
GTCGGATATCCGGTCGAAACTGTGAATGAATACGACCGGGAGAATCCCTTATAAAAAAGACCCTTTGCCAACCGGCAAAGGGTCTTGATTGTGTTAAGAAAAGTCTTTGGATAACTCTCTAATCTTTAACATACACTCTTTTAATAATAAGCCCGTTTCCTGCGAAGAGCAAGGCTGAGCCTTGCTGCTTAATATTATCTATATCTGTTTGAGTGATAACAAATTCAAAATTGGTTTCAGATTCTGTTAAATGTGGTTGATTGGTGCCGTAAACTGCCGCCCAATTCTGAAAATCCGTCCACCAACTTCCCACCATTACTTCTACTTGCCAAAAACCGGCGGCCTGATCGCATGTAAAATCAACTCCTAAAGTTTGTCCCGCAGTTAACAAACTTGCATCCACCGGTGTATAGTCAGTTCCACTCCAGTCGATCGGTCCGACACTTCCTTCCCAAAGAACTGTTTCAGTTGACTGAACCGAAATCGAAATCGAAACCTTTGTCATTGTCCAATCTGAGCCTTGAAGAATAATACCGCAATCAACGCCTCCAAAATTTCCATGGTTTGAAAGAATATTATCCAATACGTCTTGTGTAAGTACATTTTCAAAACTGGTAACCGATTTATCACCGATTTCACCCGTCTTGAGGTAACCATTAATTCCAAGTCCGGTAATTGACGCCCATTTACCATTATTGATCTGCACCTGTCCCCAAACATCTTTTTGTTTGAAATAGAAGGTCAGTATTGATCCGGCAGGCACACCTTCAAAATTAGAAGCTGCTATACCTATTTGCCCGTCTGGACTCCATGATATGTCTACATTTCCTTCCCAGATGACTTTTTCAACAATAGACGACATGTCCTTATGAACCGTAACTTGACATTCAGCCCAAAACATATTATTGTCTTTTGAAGTAGCTCTAATGACAGCGCTTCCTTCTTCTTTGCTGGTAATTGTTACTAACCCGGATTCGCTTACTTTAGCCATCTCTTCATTGCTTGATGTCCAAATGACTTCAGGGAAGGTAGCATTATCCGGTAATATAGTCGCATGCAGTTGCAACGTTTCTCCGTAGACACCTTCAAAAGTGGTTTCAGCTAACAATAATCCGGTTACGGAAATCTTGCTGACTGTAATCACGCAAGTTGCCTTAAATTCTCCATCCTCCGTCATTGCGGTAATTGTGGCGTTGCCAAATCCTGTGGCTTTTATTTTGGCTTTACCTGTTGTTTGATCGTCTATCGAGTCGATAGTAACCACATTCATATCGCTTGAAGTCCATTTAACGGTTTTGTCAGTTGCATCTTCTGGAAAGATGGTAGCCGTAATTGATGCCGTATCTTCAGGAAGAAGATATAGCGCAACTTTGTCCAATTCTATACGAGAAACCCGAATTGCGTCCACATAAACAGTACAAGTTGCTACTTTTCCGCCGATTTTGGTAGTAGCGATAATGGTCGCGGTTCCCTTGCCAATGGCGGTTATTCCTCCAAATTGATTTACCGTTGCAACTGTGTCATTATTCGAAGTCCAAACTACATCACATGCGTCTGCGGGTTCAACAACAGCCGATACGGTTGTTGTTTCTCCCAGTTTAAGCATTACTGCACTTTCGTTTATTGTTACTCCGGTTACAATAGAACTGTTTTCGAGTTTATCATTGCATGCCGTAGCTAATAGAACGACTGCCATTAAATAAAATACTATTTTTTTCATCTTTTTTATTTTACTTTTATTTAATGATTTATTATTTATTCACTAACACCACTTCCTTCGCCTTCATCTTCTACCACTCTGTATAGATAGAAATTTGCCGTAGTCGGTTCTTCAGGAAGTTGAAAAGCCAAAGTCATATCTGAATTGGTCAGATTTATGATGTCGAAAACCTTTGGGTAAAGATTGTAACTGCCGTTATAACTTCCCCACGTACCGCCAATAATGCTTAGCGGATCATCACCGGCGACGATCATCAATTTACCGCTTGACCATGTGCCAACACTTTTTGTCATATCCGTGCTGAACTTTCCTGTGTAAACATTTCCATCTGTCAAGGTGAGTACCATTTTATTAGGCAAGTAAAATGCCATCTTTGCGCCTACACCATGTCCGGTGCCATTAAATTGACTTACGCCGGGAGCCCACCAGGTAGGACCTGTATTACCATTATATCCTCCGTTTCCAAATGCGACGACCCGATCGTCCCATGTCCATACTTTGAAAGTTCTACCACATAAGAGCAGTAATTCAGGCGGAACATATCCTTCTCCGCTCCAATCTAACTTATTTGCCGTATAAAACACTTCTCCGTTTTGGCTGATCATTTTTAAAGGTTCGACCGCATTTCTGTCAAATCCTCCCATGGGAATGATAATCTCTATGGAAGCATCGGTTTTTTTAGCGAAGTCCATGGATTTTACGGAAAGATCACCGGGCAGTACGATTTCGACAATGGGTCCGAGGCCTTCTCCCCTTACAGTGAGATTATCATTGGGACCTACCCAATAGTTACCTGTTGCCGGATTTACATCCATAGATGTAGCTGTGATATTTCGCGTTGAGAGAATGGTAACGTCTATAGGAATAATAAACTCTCCGCCGGGTAAGGATACGGAAATTTGGCCTTCACTTGCAGCGCCAGCGGGAACAATCGCATTAAGTTGGAAATCTCCCACTTTTGTAAAATTAGTAACGGAAACGTTACCTGGGAATATGATAGTGGTGGCATCCATAAAATTGGGTCCCGAGATACTTACTGTTTGTCCGACGGTCATCGGATTAGGGACAACGCTTACACCTCTCAGTTCATCTCCCGATCCCGTAACAGTATCGTTGCAGCTATAAAAACCGTTTGCCGCAAAAAGAATGATACCTATTTGAATAATAAAAAACAATTTCTTTTTCATTTCAATAATTATTAAATGATTTACTGTCCAGTTATTACCATCCTGGATTTTGGCTTAATCCTTTTGCTTTCTGAAGTTCGCCGAAAGGTATGGGATATAGGTAGTACTTTTCGTCCCATACTCCGCGGTAGATTTCAGAACCTCGGGTTACTGTGCCGTCTCTGGATACCCTCACCGTCTTAATGTCGGGAGAGAATAAGTCCTTGTTGTCCGGTAATCTCCATCTGCGCACATCCCAAAAACGATGTCCTTCAAAAGCAAGTTCCACCATGCGTTCACGTCTGTATCGTTCTTCCCATGCGTCGCCGTTTGTTTCGGATCCAAAGGGAGGCATATTTATATCGGATCTACTGCGCAGCACATTAATGGCGTCGTTGGCGCTCATATCAAGTGTACCGTCGCCTGTTGCCGTTGCATCGTGGCCCATGTAGTAGAACATCGCCTCTGCATAGTCTAAGTAGAACTCTCCCAAACGGTAAGTAATCCAAGTATATTGAGTGCTTACTTCTGGATTGACGATACGATTTCCACCATTGATATACTTTTTCAGATAGTAACCTGTGGTGGTGGCGTTCACAATCGGAGGACCGTTTTTGCCGTTTTCGAAAGTTTCTAAGGGATTGGTGTTATAGGGAGAGACAGTAGGCCATGTATCGCCGTTTTTCGCTATGGTCAGTCCAAAACGCGGATCTAAATTTTGATAGGCGTTAGCTGGTATTGCTGTTGGATTGACTTCTCCAAAAGATTTTCCTTTCCGGTCAGCCGTGGCGCTGTTCGAGTATTCATAAGCGTCCACCAAGTTTTGCGAAGGGCAATTTCCACCCATTGCATTTTCGTAACCCACAGGATAGTTATACCTTGCAAATTGATTGGTGTTACCCGCTCCGCGAAACCAAATGACTTCGGGTACGGCATAAAAATTGGTTGCACTCCACAGGTCGGAGTATTTACTCAATGTGATACCCCAGCCTTCGGCATGGTCGATGAGTTCCTTGCAGGCAATAGCCGCTTTATGCCAGGCTTCCTGCGGATTGGCAGGTTTATACAAGGGACTGGCGGCATAGAGCAATGTCCTTGCTTTCAGTGCGAGAACCGCAGGGCGATTCACTCTGCCGATATTATTTCCCGATTGTGAGGCATAACTGATGGGGAGGAATTCCATAATTGCGTCGCACTCGTCAACGATAAACTGAAATACGTCCTGAACAGAGGAAGGCTTTAACTGATTGGCTTCATCGGGTGACAATGTTCTGGTCACCAAAGGAACGTCGCCGTATGTTTTTGCTAATTCAAAATGGAAGTATGCCCGCAAAAAACGAATCTGATAAGGGAACAATTCAAATATCTGGCGCAGTTGTTCATAAGAAATATCGCTCGAAGTTGTGTTATACTTGTATTCTTCAAGCGTTGCAAAAATTTTATCCAATTTTTCGAGTAGATTGTTTGTTTCGTAAATTGCCTCGTAAGAATTGGTCCATGTATCGGAAAAAGCATTAATGCTGCTCCAAGCACCATTGTAGTAACGGTGTATGGTAGAAATCGAGTTGGAAAAATCCGACTCATCAATGGCGGAAGCAAGCATAGCTCCGTTCAAACCCTGATCGCCTTGATTACCCAAACCATGACGAATGTGTGCATAAATTACACCAACCATCGAGTTTACTTGACTTTGGTTATCAAACATCCATTTTTCGTCGAATACGGGTACTTCATTGTATTTCAAATCCTCGCATCCCGATATTCCTATCGCTATGATAATAGATACTATAATACTTATTTTTTTCATTTTCTTATTGACTTTAAATGATTAAAAAATTACGGAAACTCCTGCGGAAACTCCTTTTAAAGACGGATAGGTAAATCCGCTCCTTTCGGGATCCACTCCGTTATAGGGTGTCCATGTATAGAGATTTTCGCCTGTTACCGACAGTTTCAGATTCGAGAGATTGGCTTTCTTCAACATGGTTGATGGAAATCGGTAATACAACTCGACATTGCGCAATTTGAGAAACGATGCGTCTCTTAGCCAAAGCGTACTTGCTTGCGTATTATTAGGACTATCCGCACTTGAAAGGGCTGGATATTTTGCATTTGTATTATCTAATCCGGGAATCCACCTGTTTTCATAATATACTAAGGGAATATTCCTTCCTTGAACTAAGGGCAGATAACCTACCACATTCTGTTGGTCGTCCCATCTATTAAACCGCTGTGCGCCCTGGAACAGAATATTCGCTCCCACTCCTTTAAATTCTAATCCTGCATTGAAGGCATAATTGATTTGGGGAAACAATGTGCTGTAACCGATAGGAACATAATCGTAGCTATTTACGCTATTGTCACCTTCGGCTTTATTCTGACGCTTATACTTGGCGTCACCCGGATGCGTTAGTGAAAATTCCTGACCGGGGTTATTTGCAATATCTTGCGCATCGCTGAAAAATCCTATAAATTCCAAGCCTCTTGGTTGATCGACTGCATATCCTTTAGTTGACAACCAGGGATAGGCCTTGGGTTCTTCCACGCAATCAATTATTTTATTGACGCCGTAAGTGAACATTCCACCAACATTTACCTTCAGATTGCCAAAGCTTTTGTCGTAATTCAAACCTACTTCAATGCCCTTGCTGTCAACTATGCCCAAGTTGCCGTATCCTGCGCCGATACCTGCCATGGCAGAATACAGTCCGCTTTCATACATCAATATATCGCTTCGCCTCTGATAATACGCATCGATAGAAAGGTCAAGACTATTCATCAGCCGGGCGTCAAGACCCAAATTGTATTTGTGAGCCGTTTCAAGTTTGAAATTGGTGGTAGGGAGGGTAATTTGCGTTCTTCCGCCGTAATCGCTTGTTCCGCCGTTAGAATTTGCCAAAAAATAGTTTCCCCCTCCGTCACCCCAATAGGGGTCGTAAATACTCATCCAGATGCTTCCATCGCGAGGTACATTATCCGTATGCAACATACCGTAGGATCCGCGTATTTTAAGTAAATTAACAAATTTGCTATCTTTCAGGAAATCTTCTTCCGACAAAATCCACCCCAAAGATACAGTTGGTGAAAATACCCAGCTTTGGGGATATGACCGGCTGGAACCGGCGTCTGTCAGCACAAGGTCGGCAACATATTTGCCTGCAAAATCGTAATGGACATAACCCATGAAATTTATTCGGTAAAAGGTGTTGTATTGTCCTTTGACTACAGAATTGTTATAGTGGTAAATCAAAGAAGCAATCAAATTGTGCCGATCAAACTGCCGCTTATAATCAGCTGATAATATAAAATTCAGACTTCGGGATGTAGTAACGTTACCTCTACTAAAGGTCAACTGATTCTGAGTGCTGTAGTCTTCTTCTCTTCTGCTGAAATTATCTACAATCGGGCTGCCCGCATCATCGAACGCAAACCTGTCGTTTGCCCACGAATAGGCTCTATTACGGTTTTCGAATGCGATGTTATAAGCGTCGTAGCCGAATCTTCCGGTGATAGACAAACCACGAGTCAATGCGTCTAATGATTGAGTCAGTTTAAAGTCTACATTCAAAACCACACCGATTTCCCTATAATAGCCGGAATTTTGAATTCGGGCTACCGGATTGAAAATTGAGTTGCCGTTGAACGTATAACTACCACCCCAAAGACCATCTAATGTATGTATGGGAAAAGCTCCGGCCGGCAAATAATTCAACGTCTTGAACAAATCTGCAGCATTGATACCTGAGGGGCGGTTGGTTTCAAAAAGACTCCCTAAAATATTCGCTTCAAACTTGGTGTTTGAGGATAGCTCTACGTCTAAATTTGTTCGAACATTGGCTTTTGAGTATTGCAATTGCGTAGAATACCCGTCAGCTTTGTTTGCATCTGTGCCTTTAAGTAAGCCCTGACTATTGGTATAGTTTAGCAATGAGAAAAATCCTACTTTGTCACTCCGGTTGGAAAAACTCACAATAATTACATCTTCTGACGCCATATCGCGCAGGGATTCTTTTTGCCAGTCCACATTCGGATACACCTTTGGAAAACTGCCGTTTCTATAAGCGTCTACCTCGAACTGGTTATAAGATTGGACGAGTCCGTCGTTACGTCGGGCTTCGTTCATTGCCTGAGCGTATGTGTATGCATCTACATATTCGGTTAGTGGCGGCAAGAACGTAAATTTGTGATTATACTTAATGTCGACTTTCATTCCCTGTGTTACCGGTCCGCGTTTGGTTTTCACATAAATGGCTCCATTGATGCCTGTATAGCCGTAGAGTGCGAGCGCTGCCGCATCTTTTAAAACGGTTACCGATTCGATTTCGTCTATCGACAAGCGGTCGATACTCCGTGGAAAACCGTCTACCAGAATAAGAACATTGTTCTCACCTGTCAAGGTTTGAATGCCCCGCACATTATAGGAAGCGCCGAAATTACTATCGCCTACCCATCCTGTACCGGAATTTTTGAGGGCGGTAAGGCCTAAGAGACGACCATACAAGGCATCGTTCAGATTGATGGCGCTCTGCTCTTCCAAAACGTCGGAACCGATGGTAGCAGTAGAAGCCGTTGAGGTTTTTCGATCTTGAACAATACCGAAACCCATATCAACCTTTTTCGGACTTATATCAACCTTTTCCGGATCTTTCTGCGTTTCCTGCGAATAAGCATGAAAACCGCTCAGAAATAACCCCGCTATTATTATTTTCAAAATATTTTTCATATACATATTATAACATTATTATAAAATTTAACCACAACTCACCATCCCGGATTCTGTATTAATCCGTACCCCTTGTTAATCTCATTTTGCGGAAAAGGAAGAATGTACCATTTATCTGACCATCCACTCGGTTTCCACCATGCACGTTGCAAGCCGGAGACAGGGGTTTTGACATACCAAAGTTCGGGATAGGGTTCGCCTGCTGCCAAATGGCCTGTTTTTCCATCTAACCTGTAGGTCCATACGCCATGTAAAGGCTTGGTAAAATCGCTTTTCAATTTTCTTCTTATCATATCCGTCATGCGTGTATCTTCATATCCCAATTCGCATGCCCTTTCGCGAAGAATTTGTTGAATCAGGTTTTCCTTGTTGGAAGTAAGATTGAGTTGAGGATTGCTCGTTTCAATCGCAGGCAATCCTACGCGTGCACGCACCTTGTTGACTTCCCGGCATGCTCCCTGTAAGTCGCCCGTCTCAGCTAAAGCTTCGGCATAAATTAAATGAAATCCTCCCATGCGCAGGATGGGCCAACTGTAGGCGCGGCCATGTACATCCACTAAGTTACGATTCAAAGACAGACACCATTTGTGATGACTAATTCCGTGTGAGAAGGCAACCGGATATAATGAAATCCACTCGCCTCCTGGCCATGTCTCAATCGGTCGCCCTTCATCGAAGATTTGATTTTTGTGTTGAACCCAAAGCGTTTCGTACAGACGGGGGTCACGACCATCGTATATATAATAATTGTCGGACCGCACAGGACGACTTAACTGATCTGTGCGCAATTCCTCAAGCGTGGGGTTTGTATCGGCTGTCGGTCTTGCGTCGGCATGGACATAAACATCGTCGATGCCATTCGGATCGTATACTTTTCCGTTCGCCCAGCAGAACATTTCCATAAATTCCGCTGTCGGCGCCTCTTGTCCCCAATCCAATGCAGACCTGGTAAATAAATTATCCCACCATGAATTGGTATACAAATCGTCATGAACATATATTAATTCGTTGGCGCCGCTTGTATGAGGACCTCTGTACCAATATTCATCCCGGAATGCCTCTATGTAATCGTCTTCGGATGTTCCTGCCGGCTGTATCAACCTGTATTGATTACCATTTTCTTCATTCAGGCGGATAAATTCTTCGCAGGTATTCCGGAGTTCCTGCCACAGTTCAGGCTTATAGCCGCCCCACCAGATATACGGTTTTACTTCTTCTGATAATGGTTTATCGCCATCTCCGGGCTTGTAATAAGGTTCAACGTCATTAAATATTGGACTTGCTGCATATAGTTGCACCAGCATTTTTTGCCCCAGGGCGGCGGCCTTAGTGATGCGTCCCCACCATTCTTGTTGCTCATTTGCTGGAATGATCCAAGGCAAATTCGGTTCGTTAATGGCTTCATCTAACAAACCAATCATGTAATTGTACATTTCTTCAATGGTAGCTCGTTCTATATGTGGATCATCATCCGCCTTATATGACTTGGTAACAAGTGGAATACCGCCGTATTGACGGAACATTTCCCACACTTTGCCGGCAATGATAACCTTTGCTTCCGCTTTCAATCGAGCCTTTTCATCGTTAGTCATATCCGGAACGCGGTCAATATTTTCGAGGAAAATATACCCAACGCGCATACCTGCAAAGCAATTAGCGGAGGGACCATTACCGTCATAAGCCCAACGGCTATACCCGCCGGTTGCATTGAAACTGCCAGTATACCAACTTGAGTTAACTCCGCCCCAATTATTCATGGAATGAATGCAATCCGAGATACTTTCGTACCAGTCGCCTTGTATACTACCGCCATATAGTGCAGCTGGACAAGGGGTAAATTGGTATAGTGACCATAACTCACGACGCGCTAGTTCGGCTCTCGAAAAAATAGTGTCTATGGTCATATCAACGCTCAAAGGTTTATCAAGAGCGTTATCGCCAAATTTAAAGTCGTCGATGCATGATGAAAAGCCAACGACTATCATCAAAATAAAAATTATCTGTATTTTATATATATTTTTCATTTTATTTACTTTATTAAGAGTTAAAAACCGAGACGAAATCCCATGTTATAAATTCTTGTTGGCGGATATCTGAAAAATGCCCCATATTCGCCTCCCGTCGTTTCTGGATCATTTGCTTTATACTTCGTAAACGTAAGCAAATTATAAGCGGTAAAGAACAAGCGTAAGTTATTAATGTATGGAACCTTCTTAACATCTAAATCGTAGCTGAATTCAAGATTTTTTAATCTCGCATAGGAAGCATCCATTAAATATATTCTCGAAAACTGTGAGTTATTCTCTCTATTTGTAAAAGTGATGCGCGGAAATACCGAATTGGGATTACTATCTGTCCAACTATTTTCGGCTACATACCGGATAAGAGCTCCATTGTTCTGCGAGCCGAAAGGCATTTGATAGCCTCCCAGATTGCGATCAGTGTTTGTAGCGCCAATCCACAATAAACTCAACTCGAACCGCTTGTATTTGAAATTCATATTTAAACCAAAGAAATATTCCGGATACTGTGGAAGTCCGATTGCATCCCTGTCGTTAGCGTTTATTTCTTCATCGTAGTTGAGATCTAAATATACACAGTCGCCCGGTTTTAATTCTCCAAAGTGCTTGGGAAATGTATACTCTTCATTCGGATGATTAGCCACCCAATAGGTTTTATATTCCGGACGGGACTTCATATAGGCAACATATTCCTTTTCGATTCCGGGATAGTAGTAGCCAAAAAACTCGTACCCAAAAGGTTGTCCGACTTTTGTTCCAGTTTGCTTCAAATAGGATTCACTGGGAGGAACTTCGAGCATCTCTATTCGTTTGTTCCGCGAAAACGACATATTCGGTGCAATGGTGTATTTAAAATCACTGCCGATTTTGTCCGACCATGAAAGCGTAATTTCAAATCCATGATTATCCACTATGCCATAGTTGATGGCAGGAGCGTTTGGCAGAGCGAAATGAGCTGGAATGGTGGCAGTAGGATTAGAGATAAGAATGTCCCATCGATGTTCCCAAAAATAATCGAAATTAGCCTCAAAACGGCTCTTTGCAACCTTGAAGTCTAAACCGATGTTTTGTTTTCGCGCTTTTTCCCAACTTACATTCGGATTCCCCAAATTGTTTTCACGAACGTTAGGCTTATACCCGTTCTTATTTGTATAATCGCCAAAAAGATAACCATTGCTCAGGTCGCCGTAGTTTCCCGAGGCCGGAACAAATGAGGGCGGGCCAAATGAATACGAAGCAGGTGTATATATGAAACGTCCCACGCCGCTGTCGTTCCCGACCAAACCATACGAATATCTTACTTTCAAATAATTAAAAATACTTTGCCCTTTCATAAAATTTTCTTCGGCGATGTTCCACCCGGCCGATATGGAAGGGAAAAATCCATATCGTTTGCCCGGGGCAAAATTTTCCGAACCGTTGTATCCCATATTCAAATCCAGCAGATATTTCATTTGGAAATCGTAGGTAACACGCGCAACCAAACCGATATACCCTCTAGGAATATCCGTATAGCTGCTGGGATAATAAATCTTGGACTGATTGTAGAGTAAGAGAGCAGTAACGTTGTGTTTTTCTGCAAATCGGTGATTATAGTTGAAACTAACGTCGAAATACCAGTCGCGTCCGTATGACTGTGATTCGCTGTAACTCAATACCTGACTGTCGGTCATCTTCTCAAGCGTATAGCCGGTAAGTTTGTTGTCGCTGTCGTATACAGGATTAGGATAATAAGTAGGAAATCGTTCGCCATAAGAATTTGAAGGACGGCTCTTGGTTAGTACGAAATTATTATTGTATGAACCTTTAAACTTTACATCCAACCCGGGTGTAATCATGTCTAATTTTTGGGTCAACGCCAGATCAAAATTCACTACATTGGTCACTTCGCTTCTGTAGCCGCGACCATAATACGTTGAAAAACCGTCTCTGATAATATACATCGGCGTCAATTGTTTATTATAAGTGATATGCTTTCCGTCTATAATGCCGGCGCCGGACATCGGCGGCGCCTCCGTCAAATAACGGAATATATTGCCTTCACGCGCACTTTCGCCGCCATCGTCGTTTGGAGTGTTGCGATCTTCAATTCTACCGCCAAGGCTGATACTTAAAAGTGTAGATTTGGTCAGGTTGATATCCAAATTCGCCCGGTAGTTATAACGAGTGTACTTGAAGTTTTCCCTCGAGTCGGCTGAGAAAGTCTTGAACAAGCCGTCTTGAAAAAGCCGGCTTACCGAAACAAAGTATTTGGCGCGGTCATTTCCTCCGGATACGTTGACATTGACCTGATCTTGTGCGGCATATTGTTTCAAAATATAACTCATCCAGTCGATAGACGGATAAAGCACAGGTTGATCGCCCAATTTATAGTGATCAAGCGCCTCTTGTTTAAACATCAAAAGAGTCGGATCCAATCCATCGCTTAGCTGTGCGTTATTGTAAGTTGTAGCATAGAGATAACTGCCGGCAAACTCAACGATTTTCATCGGTTGCTGTAATCCGTATGATGCCGAAGCTGTAACTCTGGCTTTACCGGTTTCACCGCGTTTTGTGGTAACTAAAATTACCCCATTGGCGCCGCGCACACCAAACACAGCTGTAGATCCGGCGTCTTTCAGAATAGAAATATCAGCAACTTCATTGGGGTCAAGTTGGGTAAATGGGCGTTCTACTCCATCCACCAAAATTAAAGGACGCGAATTACTTTCGTCGAGCGTTGCTACGCCGCGAAGGTAAATGGTAGGGTCGTCGTATCCGGGTAAACCCGAATATTGTATAGTCGCTATACCCGGTAAACGCCCCGCCAAGGCATTACCTAAAGACGTGGTCGGGGATTTTAGCAACTCATCTGTTTGAACACTCGAAATTGCGCTGGTAACAGACGGTTTTTTTTGAGTACCATAAGCTATTACCACAACTTCTTCAATTTGTGCGTTTTCATACATCGTTACATTAATGATGCGCTGTTTACCTACAACAATTTCTACAGGGGCCAAACCTATATAAGAGAACTGCAACACAGATTCGGCGCTTGGCACCGTAATTTGATAGGTGCCATCGCTCGCTGAAGGCATACCGATGGTAGTGTTTTTCACCGTAATTGTCACGCCGGGAAGCGGCTCATTCCTCTCGTCGGTAATTATGCCGCTTACTCTAATTCCCTGGGCGCTCAATCCCCCATACCCCATTAGAATAGAAACGAATAACAAAATAATTTTTAGATGATTCTTCATATGATAAGTTAAATTACTAATGTTTCGCACTTCATTCTACCAGACTGACAAATAAGATACAACAAGGAGTATTATAATTGTATCTATCTGTATAATATAAAATTAACATTTCCTTTTTCATTAACGAGCCTCTTAATGGATCAACGTAAAAACATGAAGGATTAAAAAATCCGGAACGGATTCGATATCGGTAGCCTGATGTGAAACATCAGGTGGCGAAATGAATAACCATATCCAAGCGGCGAAGCCTCGAAATAATATTCATGCTGTCAGATTTTTACAGGATGCAAGGGAGCGAAACAAAAATATATCGGGGCTTTGCCGCTTTCGGGCGGTTTCTTTATTCCATTAACCCGACGTTTCACGTCGGGCTACCTATATCAAATCCGTTCCGGATTATAATTGTTCAATCTGTTCTATGAAAATATACTAAAGGAGGCTTGTTGATGAAAATGGATGTGTTAATTCATTATTATACAAATAGATACAATTTTAACACTTCTTGTAGCGTCTTATTTGTCAGTCTGGTAGAATGAAGTGCGAAACATTAGT
>Ga0123354_10011997_pt1 | contig 13419 bp, 8 predicted proteins | sample TergutLab28metaG_2_FD_97872 | JGI IMG/M metagenome (GOLD analysis project Ga0123354, IMG submission 97872) | Labiotermes labralis P4 segment gut microbial communities from Petit-Saut dam, French Guiana - Lab288 P4 | ecosystem: Host-associated > Arthropoda: Insects > Digestive system > Gut ... | reverse complement strand
TACCAACCACTGCACATATATAAAATTTGTAAAATTTACACATTAAAAAATTAAAAAGCTCCGACATGTTTCGGTCCTAGGACCATCATCAGGGAGCTGTATCGTCCTTGCTAAAGTCACGCTATAAAAAGTCACATTAATTTCGCTGTGCCAGTTGGTTATTGTGGCATCATGCCTGTAATAGTGTGTGTAATAGTGTGACTTTAGCAAGGACGATATGGCTCTCTGATGATGGTCCTAGGACCGAAACATGTCGGAGCTTTTTAATGTTTTAGTGTGTAAATTTTATAAATTTTATATATGTACAGTAGTTGGTGTAATAATTGAGTAACTCGACAACATGCACGGTGTAACAATGAAAATAGTTCCTAGAAACTTCTACAATATAGAGCTACGACAGAATTCATTACAACCTCTTTGTTAATTCTGATTCAAAATATCATCCCTACTTTCGAAGGAGTGTGTATCCACCCAGTATAGTTACTGATCCAATATCCATGTGCCTTAGACGATTCATTCATTTTCTACCCAGTGTCAGAAAAAAGTAGTAGAAGATGGGTCGCCATTTTCACACTATTTAATGCTTCTAATGAGTGGGTAACTACAATTTTATACACCCTTTCGGACGAGATCTGGGTCTATGTTTTGTTATGTGGCCTCTCAGCTTTGCCACATTCTAAAACATTCATCCAAGCGGAAATCATAGTTTATAAACAATAGGGCACCAAGTTTGTTTTTCTACTGTAGAAATGCTGCAATGTACCTCCCTTTCAGCACGTGAGTTTAAGCTTCATGGGTAATTTTATGAAAGTCAATAGGGATTATTATGAATGATATGATCACCCTGTTGTTCGGCCCACGTCATGATCAAGAAAACCTTCAATGAACTACAGAGTGTCTCACAAACCTCAAAACTATTTGGCACAGCATTTCTGAGATCCTCAAGTCCTTTGAGAAGCTGGTTGCCCTATAAATAGGTATGATCTATAGAGCACATGTACATACGGCAGGGAAAATGAACATTTTTGTCTTATTTACATGTGACGCCATTTTCAGTCGAATAGAAACTTGTCAAGTTTTGAAATGTGTTGCTAGGCCAGGATGTAGAAGACCAGTTGGACTGATCGTGTGAAAACTGAAGTATTGCAAATAGTCAAGGAGACAAAGAATAACGTACATGAAATAAAAAGAAGTAATGCGAATTGGATTGGTCACATCTTGCGAATGAATGCCTTCTAAAAACGTTATTGAAGGAAAGATAGGAGGAAGGACAGAAGTGACGGGAAGACGAGGAAGAAGACGTAAGCAGCTACTATAGAATCTTAAGGAGAAGAGAGATAATGGAAATTGAAACAGAAAGCGCTAGATCACATTCTGTGAAGAACACGGTTAGAAGAGGCTATGGAGCTGTCGTAAGACAGACTAAGGAATGAATGAATGAGTGAATGAGTGAGAGAACTGACACGTTTCGGAGAAACCTGCTTCCACCTTGAAAATGGAGAGAGCAAGTACTTCCGAAGTGTCGTAACATTCTGTCCAACGTCATGTCATTATATGCCGAAATGCAGTATAGCATTCGAATTTCTTTACATATGATTTCCCCGCACTACGTCATTTTGACGCTCCATTACGCTACTGTACAAGGAAACGTCTCGAATACACGGAAAAATTCTAAACTTACTCTGGGAGAGTATCGTAGTTCAGGGCCACATCGCGTCTCACGTGATGAAGCAGATTTTGAATCACCTTGTTATGGTCTGTGCAGACATGATCAGTGATTGACCATGGCCTTACCATGTAATAGCAGGGCACACGGAAGAATCGCGGGTCCACCCTCGTGCACTAAGATTACGGATTTTAAACTCGTTTAAGGATGAGCTTGTCTATAAAACTCGAGAGTAAATATAAAAATATCTCTCTTTCGTTTCCTCCCCTTTCTGCTCCCACCATTTTAATGTTTCATTCTTTCCTTCCAGTTTTCTATTTCATCTTTCTTCCAAATCTATTGGAAATTAATTTTGTACCCCACCCACGCGTCTTCTGTACCTGTTGTGGAGTTTCGCGTGAGGGCAAAAGCAACCTAAATTCATACCCATTTTAAAGACTGGACGTAAATTACAAATTTATAATGACTGATAGACACTACAGGGTGTCCATCTTACTTGGATACATAAGGTTATGCGGTGTTTGTGCGTGATTGTTTGAATCAACATTTGCCAAGTCACTGGCTAGGAAGGCGAGGATCATAGGAATGGCCACAAAGATCACCGGACTTGTTTCCCTTTTACTTCATTTTGCGGGGCCATCTGAGAAGGGTGATATACTCGTATAATAAAGGCAAGCTGGCTCACCAGTAGCGCCGTGTCACCAAAGCGTGCACGGTGGTGACAGGTGACATATTAAAGAAAGTGTGACAGCACCGGATAACTCGCTTAAAGGCGTGCGCGTAAACTAAAAAGGAGAGCATGTGGAACACAACTCATAAAATGTCACATTTCCCCACGGTGCCAAAATACATAGAACATCCTGTAGAAGGCAAGAGTTCAATTCTTAATTGAAGATTTTGATATTGTTTATTCGGTGCACTTTGATTTATTTTTATATTTCATTTATAAAACCAAGAAATTCACTTCTTATAATAAAACCAACTAGATGCACTAATTTCTCAAATTTATTTTTGGAATAAAACTCTACATGTTTCGGAGAGTTCCTCTGTCCATCATCAGGGGTTTTCACTGTACACACAGCAATAAAAAGTATTCCAAAAATAAATTTGAGAAATTAGTGCATCTAGTTGGTTTTATTATAAGAATTTATCACGATGCACGGTCACCTGAACTTCAATAAATTCATCCTTGATACATGCAAGTACAGTTCTATACCGCTTCTACATGTTGTGACGTCATTTTAGTCATCCTCAGGCAGCTCCACACAAAATTTCAAAACTTACTAATATACAAGTAGCATTACAAAAATAATTCATATTATATGACATGGTTTATATTTTCTGCAAGAATATTATAATAAAATGTGAGTTACGTTTGCAATTCATTTTATTTTGGTAAGTTTTAAATCTTGGTATAGAACTTCTTCAGAATGTCGCAAATGATACAGAAACATCAAAATCAAAAAGTCTCTGCGCATCTGCTTTCTGTATTTTAATCATCATGTGCACAGATACATTTTGATCACCCTGTATAAATGAAAGGAGAATTTGTTAATATAATAAATTAAATATTTTATCTTAATTTAAGAGTTGGGAAAGTATTTTCTCTTCAGCTGATCGCCAATTGATTTGTGGCTTACTTAACAACTCTTTTCATTGGCGTGGCTTGTGTGGATTCAGATAGAAATATGAGTAGTAAGTTATAAACTGGAATAAATGTGGAAGGAAACGGTGGTTGCCTAACTTAGGGCATGCCTACTATGCCTGCATTTGCGTGAATGTACTGAAGAAAACCACAAATTTATTCAGTCATGATAGTTAATTTGTTCGAGATTTTGAAACTGGGATGTATATAATACAAAGCAGATGTGTCAACTATTTAACCAAAACCTAATGAACCTTGGCATCAAGCACCTATCTGGGGGCCAACACAGTCTAATAATTATGCAACTCAGCGACGAGCAGTCCAGGACAACTGAATATTGGATAGATACGACGTGCCGAAACGTCGGTAGGCAACTATCAACCAATAATTCGTAAAATCCCGGAATAGAGAAAGCATCAAATTTTAACTTCAATACGTATAGCAGACAATAAAGAAAATTCTACCTTTCAGTATGAGTTTGTATATGCCACTTATACATTACAGAACCCACACTGGATCCTCCCATCCTTCATGATAGTTGGCGGTAATGTAGCTTGCTGCAATGTTGGTACACGACACTTCAAAATGTTTGACGAATTCTGTTATGTTTTATTTTTACAACTCCCTAAATATTCTTATACCATAAGAACCTACTTATTAGAACATTATAAATCAAATACTTAAAAAAGATCACAGCATCTAAAAACTAAGGTTTATGAGCAAAGAAGAATCTATTCCCAGTAATTACATCCCTAAATACTTTAATTTCAGTAGTTTACTCATGGAATATCAACACAGATACCTTCTAGAAAACACACAAAACCACAAGGAAGTCGTTAGCAAAGCCATTTGTTATTTTATCAGTTTTCATGCTCCGTTTGACGTGCAGCTTACTCGTGATTTTGTTGTCGTGATGTGTAGGGATTTATGTCACGCAGACTTCATTTGGCTTTTGGTTCGTCTGAATGTGTACAGAAAAAAATTTGTTGAATTCTGTAGTAAATAAAATTAAATAAACTCCCAACATAGGCCTTTTTTTCCCCTCGTACAGTCAAAATTTGTTACGTCATGAAATGGACTGAATATTTTGTGTCGTTATAACCGAGGAGTATAATGTTATATTTACCAGGAAGGGATCGATTGGTGCTACAGAATACCTGACGCTAAATACGAGGTGTTGTATAAAGCGATGTCGTTATAACCGGGCTTGACTGCCTCGTACAGTGTATGTAAGGAAACGAACGTAATGTGCGTGGGCTCTGTATCGGTGATGGGCCCGTCCCACTCCGCCGGTGGACCCTCCTGCCTCACCTCTGTAACGGTGTGGGATGGAGTACAGAAATGTATGAGTAATAGCTCTCTCGCCGCCATGAATTTTATAACGCATTTTTTCTAGAAATAATGAAAATTTATTAAAAACAGTAATATTGAATAGCGCGTATTCCACCATGCTCACATAAACCCCAGTACACTCAAATTCAAATATATTTTAGGTCCTTCCACTTATTTTTCCTTATCTGTCATCAGAGGAGCTCCGAACAGAAATCCAAAATATCAAGACCACCACTCGTGTTGTGACTACTAACGGGTATGTTGTAATACAGGGCCTAGCCTGACGTCTAAACTAAGCTCCTCGCCCAAGCAGAGAAGGAAACACCAGTGACACAGAGAGAGACTAGCCTGACGTCTAAACTGAGGTCCTCTCATAAGTGGGGAACGAAACACCAATGACAGAGAGAGAGAGAGAGACCAGCCTGATGTCTAAACTAAGCTCCTCGCCCAAGCAGAGAAGGAAACACCAGTGACACAGAGAGAGACTAGCCTGACGTCTAAACTGAGGTCCTCTCATAAGTAGGGAACGAAACACCAATGACAGAGAGAGAGAGAGACCAGCCTGATGTCTAAACTAAGCTCCTCGCCCAAGCAGAGAAGGAAACACCAGTGACACAGAGAGAGACTAGCCTGACGTCTAAACTGAGGTCTTCTCATAAGTAGGGAACGAAACACCAATGACATACAGAGAGAGAGAAAGAGACTAGCCTGACTTCTAAACTGAGGTCCTCGCATAAATAGGGAACGAAACACCAATGACAGAGAGAGAGAGAGAGACCAGCCTGATGTCTAAACTAAGCTCCTCGCCCAAGTAGAGGACGAAACACCAATGACAGAGAGAGAGAGAGAGAATGAGACTAGCCTGACGTCTAAACTGAGGTCCTCGCATAAGTAGGGAATGAAACACCAATGACAGAGAGAGACTAGCTTGACGTCTAACCCAAGCCCCTCTCGTACGGCAACACAGTGATGGGGTTATAACAGGAAAGGTTCCGTAGATTTATAAACTTCACTCTGTATCACTTCAAACCAGATATTCCATTCTCTCTTACTTAAACCCATATATAAACATAATGACACAGAACAAGTCATATTCTTCAGCAGTAATAAGCTGATTGGCAAAACAGCGGACCCAGCAGCACAGAACAGTCTCTTCTTAACTGTAACACACATCCAAACGTTCCATCCTTCTTTAGACACACCGGTAACATACTACTGGGCAGATTTAGTACCAAACATCAACTTACATTACTCCGAGAGCTGTCCAATGGCGGACCAATCACGACCATGTTGCAGTCGGCGCCCGAGACGCGACGATCGCTACCGTCTGTCGACGTTCCGACGCACTGAAAACGTTCAACATGAATTCCGATGTGAAGCCTGCTCTTCCGAACAGCTGTTCAGAACACTCACAACGATCCGTCTAGAACCACTGCTCAAGGGTTTGCCTTGCTTGTGTTTACGTGCCCCACTGGCCTGCTGATTTTGATCCGTTTAGACACAACACTGAGACTTTTTCTTTTAGTACTGTGAGCACGCAGTCAGCTGGTTGGTTATGTAATCAGGTTGCAGGCACGGATCACTCTGTTACGTGAAATGGCGAGGTATAGTTACTTGACCTCTTCTTCAGAACGTTCGTACTTCGACAACCGATATTGCTCATTTCTCATTAATCTTCAGGTGTCTTGCAAACCGTTATAGTATAAATGTTAACTTCAACAAGTTAGGAAACTTCTGCAGAGTGTAACCCATCTGGAAAGCTTACTCTCTTATTGTCCCCAAGTGTTAAATTTGCGAATACTTTCCGAAAAAAAAAATTACCGATTATTTTAACGTATAATTTTTTCTCCACGGCTAACAAAAATTTACAATCGATAATCACAGAGATATCGTAAGCTGGGAGAATTACTATCGACATTCCATAAAATTCTATATTAGACTTTTAAAATAGATTTAATTTAATCCGGTTTGATATCAATTACAAGGGACTTCAGTGAGATTCTGCATCACTATTAGTATATGTGTGTGAAATGTGAGGTTAGGGTGGCGGTCTCTACAAATACAGTCTCTTGGAAAGTTTCGGCCTTCAGTCTCGTAGCTGTTTAACGATGTTTCGAAAAGAAAGCCTACTCTACCCATCTTCACGGTAGAAAACCTCCAATCAGGAGGCAGTATGTCTCGCTCGAATATCAGTAGGACAAATACATTTCTTTGCAGTTAGGACAGACTGAATCCCATTGGTACTGCGGTCATTACTGGGCCTTCCGCGCCAGCCCCTGCTGCCAGATGGAACAGAATGGAGCGCTGGTGGGAACGTCAACTGACAAGGGAAAACCGAAGTATATTAATACCCAAAAAAATCTGTCGCAGTTACAATATATAGGCGCGTTCGCAAAATTCCTAAAACCGACTATTAGCTTCGTCATGTCTGTCCATCTGTCTGGTTGTCCTTCCGTCCGCCCGTCTGTCTACAACTCGGCTCCCACTACACGAATTTTCATATAATTTCATATTTGGGGATTTTCGTATAATTTCATATTTCGGGATTTTCATATGATTTCATATTTGGGAATTTTCATATAATTTCATATTTGGGGATTTTCGTATAATTTCATATTTGGGGATTTTAATATCATTTCATATTTGGGGATTTTCATATAATTTCATATTTGGGGATTGTCATATAATTTCATATTTGGGATTTTCATATAATTTCATATTTGGGGATTTTAATATAATTTCATATTTGGAGATTTTTAAAAAATTTGTCGATCAAATTCAAATTTCATTAAAATCTGAAGAGAATAACAGGTACTCTACGTGCAGACTAATATACATTTTCGATCATATCTCGCTCATTTTTCCTTAGAATGAAAAATATTTCAGATAAAAGTTGTAGAGAAACTCAAAACACACATTTAATGTTCAGTTACATTATTTCGAAAATCATGCCGATTATGACGTAATGTGGAAAAATATTCTACAGCGGGGCAGACCACAGATGATAAAATGGCGCATGCGCATTGCATTCTGGATACCTAAGGCTACAAATACTCAATGTTACGTTATACGTAAACTGCTTTTACTGTTACAACTGCCTCGCGGATCGAGTCTGCTGTTTCCAGGTGACAAACCTGCGACGAAGTGCCTCAACAATGACTTAACCAAATTCTTATCATACTGCGCAATGCCACGCCTCAGAAAACCGATAATATTCAGTTTCGGCGAACTGTAGATTTGTCTGACATAACCTTAAAGTGTCGCATCATCGCCATGTCTGAAATTGTGCATTAACAAACAGTATTTCATACACGACGAGATAGACCTAACTTTACCTGGTGGAAGGGATTACAGGAGAAAAGGGATTAATGGAAGAAGACTGGAATTACAGAGACAATTGGAGGAAGAAAATTATATAGTTGTAAAATGGGCGCAGGAAGATGTGGAAACATTGTAAAGCCTGATAAATAATAATAATTTCACACACGAACCAAGTGTATGGACATGTCTCGAGACCGACATGTGGGACAAAATCACAACATGAAGATAGGTAATAAATCATTTGAATGGGCGAAACGGTTCAGATCTTTGGGAACAAACTTACGAAATCAAAGTTCAGTTCATGGAGAAATTAAGAGCAAATTTCAATCAGGGAATGCTTGCCATCATTCGGTGCAGAATATTTTGTCTTACGGCTTGCTATCCAAAAATATAAAGGGTAGGATATAAAGGACTATAATATTGTCTGTTTTTTGTATGGGTGTGAAACTTGGTCGGTCACATTGAGGGAGGGACAGGCTGAGAGCGTTCGAGAATAGGGTGCTGAGGAAGATATTTGGCCTAAGAAGGATGAAGTAACAGGGGAATGGAGAAAAGTGCATAATGAGGAACTCAAAGATCTCTATTCCTCACCAAGAATTATTCGGGTGATCAAATCGAGAAGAATGTGATGGGCGGGGTTTGTGGTACGCAGGGGAAGATAGGAGGTGCAAACAAGGTTTTTGTCTGGAAAACTGAATGGTACAGAAAACTTGGGAGACCTAGGCGTAGATGGGAGGGTAATATTAAAATAGATGTCCAAGAAGTGGGATGGGAAGACATGGATTCAATTGCTCTGGCACAGAACAGGGAGAAGTGGTGGGCTCTTGTGAATGCGGCAGTGAACCTTCGGGTCTCATAAAACGCGGGGAATTACTATACTAGCCCAAGTAACATCTGATTCTCAAGGATAACACTGATCTATGGAGTTAGTTATTTCAGGACCGTGTGTGTGTCTTTGTGATCTATCTGCATATTAAATTGTGCATCTCCAGCCCCTTTTATCTCTTTAGGTAGTCATCAAACAGAGGTACAAGGACATTGAACCATGTCGACATCCCGTCACTTTACCCCAAAAAATCATATCACCAAAAGCTGCATATTTATTCAATACCTATTTTTGTTTGTTTTTTGGCGCAACAACCCCCCAGTGGGCCATGGCCTCGTCACTCACGAGGTTTCTAGATCACACACAACGACGCACCACAGTCGGTAGGACTCCTCTGTACGCGTGATCAGCTCGGCGCAGAGACCTCTACCTGACAACACACAACAATCACAACAGACAAACATCCATGCCCACGGTGGGATTCGAACCCACAATATCAGCAGGCGAGCGGTCGCAGACCCACGCCTTAGACCGCGCGGCCACTGGGATCGGCTCAATAACTTTAGGCTAGTAAAAAAAATCCCTATTAGGCCTACCACAGTGGCGCTAGTGTCGACTTCATCTCACCAGTTCGCGCGTCTGCCATCTTCTTGTTTCTGATCGTAGGAAATTACAAGGTAGTCGTGTTGGGGCGTCTTCAAATGGCACGACGTTATACCGTGTTTGTACACATGTGCACGGTCCATCTCCATTAAGACGTCAAGTCTCATTTTCCAATCAGTAACAAGAAAAATCTGAGGTCCTTCACGTTTTAGGGTAAAGGGTTCGAAATATAGGTAACTAGTCGCAAGACGACACAGCGCCACGTACCAAGAGACGCCAATCCTCGAGGAGTCACACGAACCCGCGGATCGGTTTCTGCACCCTTTCCCAAACACACAAGAACGGACTTGTGGGCCTGGATAGCTCCGTCGGTATAGCGACTCTCTACGGACTGAACGGTCCGGGGATCGAAACCCGGTGGGGGGGCGAGATTTTCCGCACCCGTCCAGACCGACCCTGGGGCCCACCCAGCCTCCTACACAACGGGTACCGGGTCCTTCCCGAGGGTAAAACAGCCGGCGCGTGGCGTCAACCACCCACCCCCACCTAGCGCCGAGGTTAAAGAAAGAGTAAAGCTATACCTCTACTCCACCTCTGGACCTTCGTGGCCTGTTCTAGGGTGAACTTTACCTGTACCTTACAAGTACGGACTTAACAAAGCAAACTGCATTACCATATTAAGCTGCACCACTAGGCCTATTGGTCGAGACAAGCAGAGACTTGACAAGATTGGACGGACATAAAAGAATGAACACAAAAAGAAAGCGGTTTAAATTTATTCATATTGCTGTGATGTATCCCGCCCCTTGAAAGACCAGGGATCTGATCCACGCCCCTTCCTCTCCTCCTCCCCCCCCCAAGCCCCTTAATTTATGGATTCGAACAACTGTGTATACCAACATACAAAATATTAGCAACAGTTCTTATTACAAACACGCTTGTGTTGACCACGAGAAGGTCAGCGCAAGACCGGTAACCGATTACACCTATTGCTGAAATACAGTCATCGCTCGTGATAGCCGGAAGGTAACGGTGGGTTGGTGGACAGTTCATTGGCTGCATACCCGCAAGTCCCGGAATCAAATACCCATTCAACTCCTGACATTAAATGATTACAGTTCGGTTGTTGCAGGTTCAACGTATGCATATCTTTTGTCGTTTCGGATACAGCGCGATGTGGGCCAACATGCCACAGATGCGAGCTCTGAGACCTGTCTCAATTAGCAGGCTCATCAACGGACTGCCCGACTACGTACCTACAAGACTAACTATTATTTTAATGGAAGCATCACGATGTGCTTATAAACGTAATACAACACTAAATAGTGTATGTCAGCACAACTACTTTATTACTCAAGGTACATATATGGGCTACATGTTTCGACTATAGATTAGTCATCTTAATCGTGCGAGATCATATGCTAACACGCTCACTCCTACGGAGCAGCAACACAAGACGTACTCGGAAGTCATCAGTAAATATATAACATCCCATAGCTCCTAAAACAACCATACGGTAACGAGACTTACATTTGTAAAGTGGTGAACACAAATACACCGTTTGAAGAATTTTATATATTTTAACTTTTTAGTACACAATTTGTATAACACATTTTACGAGACAAATGATCCAACTTTATGTATCCCACTGTTGTAAACACAATTTACACGTCACATCCTTTGAGACAAATGATTTAATTTTATGTATTCCATGTATGTAAACATGATGGGATCCCAAATTGTGTTTAGCATCTTGTGACTTAAATGAACAAAAATATTCCTGAAGATGACTAATCTATAGTCGAAACATGTAGCCTATGTAATTACCTTCAGTAATAAAGTAGTTGTGCTGACGTACACTGTTTAGTGTTATATTAGAAGACTAACTGGCTGAGAGCCGAAGTAAATGAGTAACTGACTAATCAACACATAAGTTACCAAAAATCCGATCTCTTTGGCCGGGCGGTCTAAGCCGTGGGTCTGTATCCTCTCTCTTGCTGAGATTACGGGTTCGAATCCCGCCGGGGACTAGGATGTCTGTCGTGAGAGTTGTGTTTTCAGGTACAGGTCTCTGCGTTGGGCTGATCACTCATCCACAGGAGTCATACCGAATGCGGTGCGTCGTTGTGCGTGATCTAGAAACGTCAATGAGGAGGTCCTGGCCCACTGGGGGGGGGGGGGGGGGCGGGGGGGGGGGGGGGGGGGCTGTCGCGTCATAGAACAAAATACATGAATACCATAGTAAAAAAAAAGTAAAGTGCACCCTTGTACAGGCACTGAAGCTCTGTACAGGTTCTGGACAGGTGCGGAAAATCTCGCCCCCACAGGGATTCGATCCCCGGACCGTCAAGCCCGCAGCCGGTCGCTATACCGACTGAGCTACCCTGCCCATAATCTCACGGTATTACGTTACAAATATATGAATATGTAAAAAGTAGCTATGAATCCAATAATATTGTTATTATGGACCATACGATGTTGACATATTCTTGGCCGCAATTCTTTCGTATGTACGTTGTTCACAATGCGTGTAGTCTTGGTGCGCCAACAGACGTCTTTAATTAGCACTACAGACCCATTAAGGACCAGAACGTCTACTCCATTTCTTTCACAGTCCCTTTTATGGAAAGGGGGATAAAACAGCTGGACTGTAATACCTGCAGCATGAAAGCAAAATGAAGCCTCTGACATCAAGGAGCAACACAGCCAAATGTAGGCACATCCATGTAACAAGCTGCATTAGAAATCTGAACTATATTGTGCAATATTCAGTTAACGTAAAGACTCGATTAAACAACATGGCAAACGGGGGTTCCTCAAGAAATTTCAGTACTTTTTGTAACAGGTATATCGCAGCCATTGAATTCGCAGAGAAGATAACAATACAGGAAATGTACGTGTAACGTAATAATGAGGCGCGTTCTTGCAACCATTGTTGCTGCGGAAAAGCAATAAGTAATGCATATTGTGAGTGTTTGTTTGTAGCCTTAGTTATCCAGCATGCAATGCGCATGCGCCGTATCGTCATCTGTGGCCTGACGGGCTGTAAGATATTTTTCACGTTAGCCCATAAAGAGTACGATTTAAAAAAAAGTTACTGAACATAAAAAGTGCGTTTTGATTTTATCTGAAACAATTACTTACTTACTTTACTTACTTTAATTACTTATTTACTTACTTACTTTGCTTACTTACTTTACTTACTTACTTTACTTACTTTAATTACTTACTTTACTTACTTATTTTACTTACTTACTTTGCTTACTTACTTTACTTACTTACTTACTTCCTTTACTTACTTACTTTACTTATTTCCTTTACTTACTTACTTTACATACATACTTTACTTATTTATTTTACTTACTTACTTTAATTACTTACTTACGTACTTTGCTTACTTACTTTCCTTACTTAATTTACTTACTTACGTCACTTACTTACTTACTATACTTACTTTACTTAATTATTTTACTTACTTACTTTGCTTACTTACTTTAATTACCTAGTTTACTTACTTAATTTACTTACTTATTTTACTTACCTCCTTTATTTACTTACTTACTTTACTTACTTACTTATTTTACTTACTTTCTTTACTTGCTTTACTTACTTTACTTACTTATTACTTATTTACTTGCTTAATTGCTTAATTACTTTACTTACTTACTTTATTTACTTGCTTTACTTTACTTACTTGCTTGCTTACTTATTTACTTACTTAATTACTTACATTACTTACTTACTTGCTTTGCTTACTTACATTACTTACTTATTTTACTTACCTACTTTAGTACTTACTTTACTTACTTACTTACTTAGTTTACTTACTTATATTATTTACTTGCTTTACTTAATTTACTTACTTACTTATATTATTTACTTACTTATTTACTAACTTACATACTTACTAACATACATACTTACTTACCTACTTACTTAATTACTTACTTAATTTACTTACTTACTTTACTTACTTTATTTACTTCCTTTACTTTCTTATTTACTTACATACTTACTTACTTACTT
>Ga0123354_10011996_pt1 | contig 13419 bp, 10 predicted proteins | sample TergutLab28metaG_2_FD_97872 | JGI IMG/M metagenome (GOLD analysis project Ga0123354, IMG submission 97872) | Labiotermes labralis P4 segment gut microbial communities from Petit-Saut dam, French Guiana - Lab288 P4 | ecosystem: Host-associated > Arthropoda: Insects > Digestive system > Gut ... | reverse complement strand
TGTGTGTGTGTGTGTGTGTGTGTGTGTGTGTGATGCAGACTGCTTTGAGATGGCTGTAAACACCGCACATTGCTTACTTTTAAATGGTCGTCAGGATAGACAGATATTAATTACGTAATGGCATTAAGCGATTAGTCTTTTTAATGAGTATGCAGGTTATTGTCTTTCAAGTATAAGTTGAATTTTTAAATATTTTTGAAGTGAAATTCGGCTTTGAAAATAAGAGTTACAATTTTAAAGAATTACTTTAGAATTGCTATGACGTAATTCCGATACTAATTAAAAGTAATTTGACTATATTAAGCAAAAACAGCTAAAGAGTGAATTTATTATTTATTCCTGGAAATTTTTGACATAATTGAAAAAAGTAGGCAATTGAAAGAATAAATGTTTTCAGAAATTTGAAGTAGTTACAGAAGTGTCGACCAATAATTGAATTTTTTGCGGTGTTAATCGTTAAAGCTGTAATGACATTTACCCGCTTTTCTAAGGGGCGTGGAGTCTTCATAGTTAGAGTTAAACAACCCAAAATACATTTCTTGTGCTGCTTGACCCCGAAGTTTAAATTACTGCACTCCTCTGAAATGTTGGCAAGGTTTCACATATGGACATGTCGTAGCATCTCCAGAATACTTGTATTTTCTGTAATTCTGTCACATTCGGAAATTAATTGGCTCGTTGTGCACAAAATAAATTTAAAATGTACGTCATTTTGAATCTTCTCAAACTAGTCTTCATGACAGTCCCCAACTCACAGTTGAATTCTTCATTCAATTTAACAAGGTCTGGTAGCATATCTAAATATAAGCTATTTTTGAAACTGATATCAGCCTACAAGATATAATGTTCTTTATAATTTTCATTGCCATATTAAATTCAACGGACATATATTATAAATAAAATACTACACGTCAGTCGTTAACACAACATTTTGTTTATATACAATGATATATATGTCCGGGCTTACTTCAGGCGAGGTGTTCTGGACTTTTATTTTGGTATAATTGGGGATGATTTTCTTTGCAAGGCATTGCGTATTAAAGTAGATATTTGCACAACATTTTAAAAGCTTGGATCTTGTATTCTTGTACTGGTTGATGGAACTAGCCTGACCAGCTATAAATTTAAAGTTTTCCATCTCGAAGTGTTACAACATATAAATGAAATACTACACGTCAATCGTTAATACAATATTTTATTTATAATGGTGTATATGTCCGGACATATATACCATTGTATATAAATAAAATGTTGTGTTAACGACTGACGTGTAGTATTTTATTTGTATGTTGTAACACTTCGGGATTGAAAATTTTAAATTTAAAACTGGACCTACATTAATTTGGCAACTTAAAACTTAAAGATCGAATTGAGAGGTGATATCACTAGCTTAAGAGGGACCAGCATGTTACAACTTCTTAGTGTCACGATAGACTATATCCTAAGTAGGATATCCCGCTGTGATTGACGATTATTAGTAACGTTAGCAAAATTGCGAAAAACGATTAATACCTTCGTCATATCTGACCTTCTGTCTGTATGTCTGTCCGTCCGCGTGCAACAACTTGTATCCCAATAGACGTATTTCCATAAAATTTGATATTCGAGAACTTTTCGAAAATCTTTCGACAATATTCAAGTTTAATTAAAATCTGACAAGAGTAACGGGTACTTCACTTGCAGATCAGTATACATTTTAATCATATCTCGCTTAATTCTTCTTAGAATGAGAAATATTTCAGGCAAAATTGTAGAGGAAACTGAAACACACATTCTGTGATCAACAACCTTCTTCCAAAATAGTACCTTTTATGAGACGAGGTCGGAAATGTTGTTGATACGGTCAGGCTACAGAGGAAAATATGGCGCATACACATTTCATGCCGGATACCTAAGGCCACAAACACACACTCAGAATATGTACTACTCAGTGCTTCTCCACTGCAACAGTGGATACGAAAGCGCCTAAGTGTTACACGTGCATTTCTTGTCTTTTTTCATACATACGTAAAATGTCTATTCCAGACGTATCATAAAACAAACCTAATTTCGAACATGCTACTCTATGTAATGACTGACAGTAATAAAGAATTTTACTTTATCTCAGTATTTAACCAACTTGATGCACAAAATTTGTTTCACGATAAGTTTATTTCATGCCTCTACATGTTTCGAGCACATGTGCTCATCGTCAGGAGGTCAAAATTGTATTACACAGCCTCTGGTATCAACACACATACAAAATATCCGTACATTTTAGAAATCTAAACTTTATGTTTCCGTGCAAGTGAAATAGTCTAGTAACACGTTTTCATTCGAAACATTAGCTAGTTTATAGCGCGTTAAATTTGCAGGTCTCTTATTGGCATCCTGATCATTGTTCACACATTATTCAAAACATAACACCATGTAAAGAAACGTAATTTCTTTCCTCCCTACGGCACAAATGAGAGGCGAAACCCAGTGAAACAAGAAATAAAAGTTCTCTGTTTAGATGAATGCTGTGTCTTGCCCAGACACATATTCTTCGCACGTTGTATAAGAATTCCCATGCTTTGTTTCCATATTAGCCCATAAGAATGTGTTTTTTAATGTGATTTTGTATTAGTTTCAAGGAGCTCGGTCACACGCCCTTAGATTTTCTCATAAGTTTAAAGCCACTATCTACTTTTGGAGCCCTTTCATGAACACCCTATGTACGATGCACAGCTGGTACAAATGCAACCTTTAAAGTCGGCCTGATTTTTTTCTTTCCTTCAGACGCGGAAAGCTGGATCATCTGCAGATTCTGGATGGTTTACTGAAGAAAGACTACGATCGGCGGGCCACGCCTACCAATCATCTCAGTGAGTAAAATATTCTTGCGAATCTTAATAATCTAATGGAAAGGAGAGAAAAAGTAGCTGCTACTACAAAACAGAGATTTGACATGTTTTTAATTTCGCATGCCATGTTTTGTAACCTTTCTAATTTCACTGAACTCAAAGCGTGTTTTGGCCTCTTTCTAAAAAATGCTGGCTGCTAGAGAAATTTCAGACATATTCATTTTATAAAGGAAGAGGAACTGAATATATAATGAGTTTATTTACATATTGTACGGTAGAACACTTATAGTAGGAGAGTTTTTATTGAAATGAAGGCCTTCTAGATTAATACAATTTGATATATGCCTTAATGCATCTGAAGAGCTGTGTCCCTCATCACGTCAAATTGAATAGTGTTTATTTGCTGTTAAATTTTCATACGTAAATCTTGAAAGCTTTCCTTCGGCTAAAGAATTTAAAATGCTTATATTTTAAATCTTTCGCTACTACAGAATGTAATAATACTTTACTTGGCCAGTAGACGTGTCAGGCGAGTAAACCGTCCGACACGACTGCCAGGCTGGGAAAATGTAGGATTGCAAATACACACAGGCTGTATATGTTTTCTTACCGAAAGGTGAAGATTGATCTTAGGCTTAGGACCTTTATATTCAAGATTGGTAATGTACCAAACCTTAAAAATCGTCCAGGCTGACATATTGCTAATGTACTTGCGATACTTGAATTGAGTTTGGCGCATGCGCATATGGACTTCTTAAGGATCCATTTGTCAATACTGTAAAATATTCTCTTTGAACCCTAATGTTACGATTAACGTCTAGTTCAGCTCGAGAGTGCTTAGTTTTGTAAATTTTTCAACTTCCATATCGTAAAATAAAGTGAAATGCCAACTTGATTCGACTAGGTAATTTTATTGATGTATTCTTAGCTCGACATGTTTAGGGTACATACGCCCATAATCAGGAGCATTAGATGTTGAGTTGCAGCATATGGTTTTCTGCACCGAGTTTTTGGATGGGTGTTGGTCTTGAGAGCCGCTGCGTAGGTCGTGTGTACGGTGCGGATGGTGCACGCAGCTGCTCTCAAGACCACCACCCATCCAAAAACCCGGTGCAGAAAACCATATGCTGCAACTCAATATCTAATGCTCCTGATTATGGGCGTATGTACCCGAAACATGTCGAGCTAAGAACACATCAATAAAATTACCTTGTTGCATCAAGTTGGCGTTTCACTTTATTTCATGAGGAAGATGCACGGTCAAACAACCCTCAAGTTTCCATATCGTAATAATTGTTAAGGAATATCCACGGAGTGAAACACTAAAAAATTATTATATATTCCAGAAACCAAAAATAAGTCAATTTCAAAGTATTTGTAGTTCTTCTATTTTTATCCACCCTTATATTATTCAAGCTACAAGTATATAGCATATGTGTAGCTCATCAGAATATACTGAATTATAGGACGAAAGTTATTAACCCGGCTTTAATTAGAATTTTTCTACGCGAATCATCGTTCGAATCTATAGATTTATTTTAAGTTTTTACGACGTAAACTTCGAAATTAATAATTAAACGTCAAAGTATTACCGAGTGTCGGGGTTAGAATGGCAAGCACTGCGAATGTGTGGAGCTATATCTCCACCCCCTAAAAATTAATAACGTCATCCTATTGTGTTTCTAAAAATCAACAATTAATTAGCTAAATCTCCGCCTAAAGCAACTGCATATTTTGTGTATTGTACGCAAAACTACACATTTCATTCCTTTCGGACAATTATCAGGCTTATAAAAAGTAAGTTTATAGTTTCATTAAATTTTCATTTACAAGTCTGACGATACTCTGGAAGGGCTGAAACATGTAGCTTGATTATAGTAGAGAAAATGTGTTATATTTTACGGTAATTTAAATTATACAGGGTGGCGCGGAGCCGACTGACACATTTCAAATGGTCATAGATAATATATGGAAAAAGGGAAAAATAAGCGAAACTGTCTATAAATACGTCCAAGTATGCTATTTATTACCCATAGATTACAAGCTTATTTTCTGAACATCAGGCAGATGGCCTCCGTTTACATCAATGCATTGTTGCAAGCGTGTCTGGAAGTTGCCGTACACGCGCCTCCGTAGGTCCTCATCAATAGCCGTAAGTTCGTCAATAACGGCTTGTTTGAGTTCTTTAATAGTCATGATACGCCTCTGGAACACACGGTCTTTCAGGAAACCCCACAGGGAAAAATCTGGTGCAGTAAGTTCGGGCGACCGAGCAGGCCAAGCGATGTCACCGAAACTACGAACACATATAAAACGTTGTTGCACGTTCCAATGCTCCATTGCGACTGACCATATGAAATGGCGTCCTCTCCTCTACCGTTCCTCGCCAACCATGACAAACTATCGCGCCGGCGCAATATTCAAATTTGAAATGTGTCAGTTAGCTCCGCGCCATCCTGTATTTGTTGCCAAAACCCACGCGTAAGACTTAAAGGTTTGGTGTTCAATTAAAGAGGCTTTACTTTTTTCTCAAAGGTAAAGGTGTCCATATTCACACCAACAAGGTATATGAGGAGAGTAGAAATATAAAGCAATATTTTTCCCTGAAGATTAAAAGTATTGCTCAGCTCGATCTTAACTTGGATAAAAGACAGCCATGAGTAGTCAGCCGTTTTACGCCCGGACAAGTACTCCAGTACGCATTGAATAGGAGGTTGTGTGGGCCCCATAACCGGTCGGGAACTTTGTGGGAGAAAAAGTCTCTTGCCCTGTCAGGGTTCGAGTCCCGAACCGTCCAACTCCTATCTTGTTGCTATACTAAGTTATTCCGGCTCGCTTCGAGATACTTTTGAAATGTTATAGAGCTGAAACGAATAACAAATTAAAAGTCTTCTGATGATAAAACCGAGATGTATATAAATATCCTGAGCAGCAGCTTCTTGCATCGTCTTAGAGTCCTTCGCAATGTTCCATAGTGAAGGCGAAACCGGTTTTCGAAAATGCAAATTATATAGATATTTCAAAATTTTTTCTCTTGCGTTTTAAGAGATTTTGACATTTTTATATTAAATTTCTCGGAATTTATATTTTTAATTCATAAGATACGATTGTCTGAATAGTGATGACCTTATGGTAGGACAGACCCCAGCAATAAAATTGTACTACTTTATTGCGTGGTTTGTTTGTACACATTGTATATAAATATATATATATATATATAATGCTTTAGACATCTTCAATTATATTTACCCCTTGTGCATCGCATAGAAAGTGGCGTGTTCTTTCTGGCGTGTATGAGACCATTTGGTAATTAATTATCAATTCTGTTTGTTCTTAATTTGGTTGTGGGTTCCATAAAAGCGACTGAGTATATTTTCCTTAAAAGTAAATATAAAAAAGAGAATGTTTATAAACTAAACTTTATTTCTACTTCAGTAAATTACTCTTTTTTCCTTACCCGTATTTCAACAAACAGAGGGAGCTCTTCTGTGATGATTAATGAAACACACAACGTCCATATCTGCCTGATTTCATGACGAGTGTCATTGCCAGATAACTCAAAATCCTACAGTCGCTATTTTGTTCCCGTGTTTATAAAAGAGAGAGCTACTGCCAATCTTCTTCCCTTTCGCCGTTTTTTGGTGTGTCTGGCTTTTGTTCCAAAGAAAGGAGAAAAAAGCTTCAGGCACATTTTAGCTTAATTGTGATAATTTTTTATACATTATATAGGTCCTATAAGCACGTGTCTTTGAATATGTGTATCTCTATGTACGCATGCTTGTGTGTGTGTGGGGGGGGGATTCTTTCATTATGTTTCAGATATTCAAGTATTTTGTATGTTCTTTTTTCCTTGTTATGATATTTTATTTAGGTCATGGGATTTAAAGATGCATCGTCATACTCTGGTTCGTTTAGAATTACTATATTTCACAAGCTTAGTGTGTCCCATAAACCTGTCAATCTATATTTCATTTTTTACATACGACTATATTTAGGAAAATATCTCTTTTGAGAAGTACGAGTATATATATATAATTAAAACAACTGAGATAACTCTTTTGGACAAGAGATTTTTCTCTTCTCCGTAGCGCCCAGGCCTGTTCTGGGTACTACCCAGAGACTCTAATTGTAGGTGTATCTGAGGTTCTGTCCTGTGGGTAAAGCGGCAGAAGAATGAATCTGAAAACTCACCTCAGTCTCGTGTCAAAGTTAAGAATGACTGGGGGCATAATTGCTCTCCTCCATACGCCTTCTTGGCGTTCACAGGGTCAATTTAACCTTCACTCTCGTTACAGATAAATTGAATGATAAGCAAATTATCTTAAAGTCCGATGTCGTGCGTGTTTGGATAGCATATTCTGCGCATGAATCATGTTGAAACAAACACAGGAAGGATTAAATAAAACCGCGAAACTTCTGTGGAACGAGGAAAATTATGGTAATTGGCTACCTAGGAGTATATAAGAAGTTTGTAGCCTATAGAAAGAAATGTAGGTGTATAAATAACTTATTAAAAATTAGGGCTGAATTAACGGGATAAATCGCAGTTGCATGGGACTTGAAACAAGGTGGTGGTGTAATTCTGCTAGCTTCTGATTATGGCACTTCACATTCTTGACTACCAACCTTTTGGACCTCATGCATCGCCTAATGTTTCAAAAGTACAGAAATTAAACACAACGCTTCTGAAAACTAATATCATTTTATCGTAACTTCTTTACCTGTGGACGGAAAAAGATCCGGTTTCGCAAACCCTATGTTTAATTTTTCTCATTTCTACGTTTTTTTTTTATTTTTGAAGCACTAGAGCATGCGGAAAAATTCAAAATCTAATCCGAAGTTTCATTAGCCTTATATAAATTTGTAACTTGGCGACGCAAATTGGCAAAGCAAGTGTGGTGCATGTAAGGGCCAGTTTTTAAGTTATATAAAATCCAAACACGTCAAAGACAGTAACTGTAGTTAAGTCTACTGTTTATCTCGTAGACAGACGTACAAAAAATCTCTATCGTGTCATTAGTGTCACTGCTTGGCATTCAGGACCGAAAGCTCATTGATCAGACTGAAGGGTTTCACATTGTTCAGCCAAATTTTTACCGCTACCTACATCTATTAACAATCGTATCTAATTCGCCCTTCATAAGCGTCAGCATTCTACGCTACTTAGATAAACAGGCTAAGAAACGTGACTTACTGAATCAAGAATTTTTATGTTTTGCTGACCTACATCTCAGTATAATCTTAGTAACTGACCAACTTAAGGCACAAATTCTTGTTTTATAATAAGTTTATTATATTCCTCTAAACGTCTCGAGCAATATTGTGCTCATCATCAGGAGGTCAATATTGTATTAAACAGCATCTGGTATTATCATACTCTGTAGGAGGCCGTCCGGTGGACCGGACGGCCTCCTACACGTGATACCAGATGCTGTATAATACAATTTTGACCACCTGATAATGAGCACAATAATGCTCGAGACATGTAGAGGAATATAATAAACTTATTATAAAACAAGAATTTGTGCATTAAGCTGGTCAGTTACTAAGATTATTGAATCAAGAATCAATAAATCAGTCGAGTAATTGCATGACAGGACCTTCTTCCAGAGTGTTTTATTTTTCTCTGACTGAAAGTATTTTAGCAGAAAGGCACAATTATTTTTCGATCTTCGGATCAATCTGGTATAAGAGCACAGCTAATTGTATTGCAGATATCTTTCTCTATAACCATTTTTATCTCTGCCATTCCTCATGTTGCCCCCTGTACTCGACCCTTTTCTAATACTTTTTGTGTTATTTATGGCACATTTTCAATCCGCATAATTCAGTTACTTAGCTCCGAATTATGCAAGTATGATAATTGCAAGTAATAAGCTGGAAAGTATGCAGGAGAAGGCAGTCGTGATTCAGTTTAAGCAAATTAACAGATTTAGATCTGCAATGAATCAGAAAATACATATTTCAATCAAAAAAGGAGGTCTTTCGCTCGAATTAATTCGGAATGCGAGGTAGCGGTGTACATTACTCGACAGGGACTTTTGGATCTGCTTGCTTAAACACATGCATACTGAATGCAGTAAGCTGGAAGTTACAATTTTGAAGTGCTACACAACGCATTTTTATGAACTGGTCCACAGAGATTCTGAGCATGCCTTAAAATTGTCCAAATTTAATGCGGTTTTAAGCACCTTCTTTTAAAGTACGGCTTCATGGCGTTAGGGATGTCTGTTTCTATGGATTAACTGCGAAAGGAAAGGAAGTGCAGGGCTAATGAAGATCAAATACAAGGTAAAACCCGTGTAATTTTTTTAGATATTTTATTTTGTCGTGAATTAAGTTATTATTTTCGGCAGTATAGATTTTAAAATCTCGATATCATTTCGAAATGTCTTAGCAACGCCTGACTTACAAAGCTGAAAAGGTAAAGTTATCCCTGTCCACGCCATTTTGACATAATCTTTCTTAACCTCGATTCTAGGTGGAGGTGAGTGAACAAAGCTTGGCTGACTAAGCTAAGTTAGTTATTTTCTCAAAATAGATTCGACACTTTTCCAAAACCAGTTTCAAGGAAGTGAAACTTGGTGCAAAGTCCTTTAAACCCATCTTTTGCATTCTTCTTTGGAAATTTACGTCAATTTTATGGAATAAAAATTTGTAGTGGCTCACAAAAAGCGTAAATGTTTTTAGAAATGTCACCGTCTGTACTCAAAAGAAATCCTCTTGGAAAGTGATTTTCCTTTCTGTTACGTACATTTGTTTCTTGATTTCAGGAATATAAGGCAGATTATATCACCCTCCTAAACAAATTAGACGCGAGATATTTCAGAATAAGTCGCTTGAAGTAAACAAAGTGATCGGAAAAAGGAAACATTAAACCTGCAATATACAGTAAATATATATTAAAGGCAAGAAAGCTAAAACAGTCCCTGTTACAGGCCTGGACAGACCTTAAGGGTTCCAGGTGGTTGAGGCTCTCATATTTCATGACATTCGGCAAATGGGAGTGTAAGTAAATATTCCTGGTACTCATTTCTGTTAGAGGCTGAGTCGATCCCAAGGCCTTACTGCGGCCGGGAGACGTATGTCAATGAGAAATTCCAAAGACGCCATCGGGAATCTAACCTGCGCAATGCCTCGACCAACTGCACCACCTCATGTCCCTTATGTATGTATTAGCTTTTGAAAAATAAATGGAACTGAAAAAACTATGAGGAAAGAACGTTATCCTCTGTCAGGTACCGAAATTCTATATTTAAGGTGCAGTTGTATTATAATGCTGCTACAACATGCAAGTGTTAATACATTTCCTGCGACTTTACAATGATAGACTGAAATACATATATCACTATTGTCTTAAAAACTGTGCGTGCAGGCCCTGTTTTCTAAACAGTGAAGTTTTGAAGAATTACATAATTAGAACGTCCGGCTGTGGAGCCCACACAGTCTCTTGTACGATTGGTATCAGGTCATTTCCGAGGGTAAAGCGGCCGGGGTTTGGCATTAACCACCCACCCCGTCTAACGCAGAAGTTAAAGAAAGGGTACAGCCATATTTCTACTTCCAATTTCTGCCTACGTGGTAGGTTATAGAGTGAAATTTACCTTTGTTTTTTATGTTGGAATTTATTTGCGCAAGTTAACTTCTGCAGATATTGTGTAAAAAGTTGTTTCAGAATAATTTCTTTGCCATTAATAGGAGATATGAACAGCAAAGTAAATTCTCTGAGCAGAACAAAATGTGGCCCCTCCCCCTCCCCTAAAGGTAGAATTTTGTTGGTAAAAAATGTAATAACAACTAGAAGTATGATTTTGGATGCATAAAACGAGTTTCTTATATCCCTTTGCCTAAGTTAAATACATGGATTGCCAGACGTTGATATTTCTCCTTCTTCATTAAGCAGCCATGTACTGCTAGGAAAGTACACAAACTTCTAGAAGCAGTGACAAAAAACAAGCTGCACAATCATCGCAGATTTATTGCCCTTACTTTCTAAATGTTTTACATATAAACATGGCAACGACGTTGCAGTGGTAACGTGAACGGTAATAGCGGAATATCGCAGGCTGGGTGACAGTGAAGACAGGGCGAACGTTTTATTCGTTGACCGTAAACAGAAGAAGAGAAGAAGAGGATTAAAAGAAGCGACGGGATTGCTTTAGAATAAATTTTAAAAAGTCCAGAAAAAAACTTGCATTTGTTAGCAGATTTTGTTTGCTTAGGCTTACATTTGTTCGCAGAAAGAAACTGTCCGTAGCCACACATGTCTTAAAATCATGGTTAATTTCGTGTCCAGTATGTACAGCCGCGACATTAGTGGCATGGAACGTACCAATTAGCGTTATTGATTTTCGTCTGTAGAGTGCACAAGACGGTAAACAGTCTCGAATATCTTCCGTAACTCTGTACATATATTCTTAGTAATTAACCAATTCGATGCACAAAATCTTGTTCTATAATAAGTTTATTAAATGCCTCTACATGTTTCGAGCACTATGTGCTCATCATCAGGACGTCAAAATTGTATTATACAACATTTGGTATCACCATACCTGTAGGTGGCTGTCCCGTGCACAGGTTGAGAGAGGACTTAAACTATAGTACAGAAAGACCAACATCATCCTACATCGCTAATCTCACAGGAGTCCTCTCTCACCTGTGCACGGGACGGCCACCTACAGGTGTGGTGATACCAGATGCTGTATAATACAATTTTGACCTCCTGATGATGAGTACATGGTGCTCGAAACATGTAGAGGCATTTAATAAACTTATTATAAAACAAGATTTTGTGCATCAAGTTGGTTAATTACTAAGATTATACTGAGATGCACGGTCAGCAAAACATCAAAATCTGTACATATATGTCACAAGAAAGACATTGTAAGAATAACGCAATATTGAGGCGCGTTCGCATAGACATTACTGCCGTGGAAAAGCAGTTAAGTATTTAATATTATGAGTGTGTTTGTCTGTAGTCTTATTTACCCGGCATACGACGTTCATGATCCGTATTATTAATGTCATCTGTGGCCTGTGTGTCTGTACCATATTTTTCCACATTATCTCATAAAAGGTTCAATTTTCTGAAAAAAAAAGTGTTGAACATAAAACGAATATTTGGCTTGCTCTACAAATTTTCTCTGAAATATTTATCATTCCAAAAATAATTCAGCGAGATGCTACCATAAATTGATAGAGGTGTTCATGTGAACTGCATAACGAGGAGCTAAATGATCTGTACTCCTCACCCAATATTGTGCGGGTGATAAAATCGAGAAGAATGAGATGGGCTGGGCATGTGGCGCGTATGGGTGAAGAGAGGGGGTATATAGGGTCTTGGTGGGGAAACCGGAGGGAAAGAGACCATTCGGGAGACCTAGGCGTAGATGGGTGGATAATATTAGGATGGATCTCCAGGAGATGGGATGTGGGTATATGGACTGGATTGGGCGGGCCCAGGATAGGGAGTGCGGTAATGAACTTTCGGGTTCCGTGAAATATGGGGAATTTCTTGACTTGCTGCAAACCAGTTAGCTTCTCAAGCACCATGGAGTAAGTAAGTAAGTTCATGTAAATTATCCATTATTCTTGTCGGATTTTTGCGAAACTTGAATTTCTCGAGAGGTTTCCGAAATACTCTCTGCCATCAAATTTCATGAAAATCCGTCCAATGGGAGCCGAGTTGTTCCATGCGGACAGACATGACGAATGTAACAGTCGCTTTTCGCAACTTTGCAACAGCGCCTGAAAATGAGGTCACTTTTGAACAGAACGTGTCTGACAGGGATGCCGTAATGACAAATTGCATTGTACCGAGAGAACGTTGATATATGGTGGGTATAATTCAATGTAAGACACCTCACGACACAGCTGCCAACTGTGCTACAGTAGGCTCTAATGCCCTACAAATTCCTTAAAGAGGTGGATACGTGACACTTTTCTTATAATGCTGATTAATGTTATGTCATACAGACGTCTTACTTTGAGTGTATTGAAAATACACTCAGACATTTTTATTTAATGATTCTGATTCATTTCTTCTACACTTCTTACATTTTCTCCAGGTACTGTGTAGATTAATTTACCAAAACTCCAAACTCCAATTGTGAATAACATGAATCGCTGCGAATACAAATACGAGGTCAATCAGATAAAGTTGCATTGCATATACAGGGCTATTCAAAATGATTGTCGGGGTTTTAACAACTTGTCATACACAATACACTTGAGATAGGAGTATATGCTTTTTTTATTTAATAGAACAATACTCCAAGTTTTTGTTACATACCTTACAGGTACTCTAAATGTGAACCCTTTGTGATCTACAAACATCAATTATCATAGGGACGGGTAGATTGTTTAAGTGAATTAAAAGTGAAGTGGATTGAGGTTCAATAGTGAAGTGAATATGTCGCAGTGCAGAGAGTGTGTCATAGTGAAGTGGAAATATCATAGTGCAGTGAAAATAATAGTGTAGTGAATATGTGCATTATTACAATATGGTCAGTGTGAGGGATATTGTACTGGGTTTATTTAATCTAAAATTACTTGACACATGGTATACTTACCTGTAAGGGTCAATTTTGTCTTC
>Ga0123354_10011995_pt1 | contig 13419 bp, 7 predicted proteins | sample TergutLab28metaG_2_FD_97872 | JGI IMG/M metagenome (GOLD analysis project Ga0123354, IMG submission 97872) | Labiotermes labralis P4 segment gut microbial communities from Petit-Saut dam, French Guiana - Lab288 P4 | ecosystem: Host-associated > Arthropoda: Insects > Digestive system > Gut ... | reverse complement strand
GGAGCCGCTACTTTTTTCATTCAAGTAGCTCCTCAATTGACCTCACGAGGCTCACGAAGCTGAGTGGACCCCGTTCCAGACCCACTACTACTCAGAAAATCTGGTAGCGCCGGGGATCGAACCGGGACCTTTCTATCTGTAGCCAGAAACTCTGACCACTAGACCACAGAGGCGGTCCTGAGTCTATAAACAAAGATTAATATTCCCACCGTGGGGAAGGGATTCCTTAACTATGCAGAGGTCCGTAACGTCACAGCGCCGGCCCTGGTAACATGGGACCTATATTATTAACATGGCGCAGAAATATCTACAAGAGCCAGAGCTTTTTGTGGAATTATTTTTATACCAGTTTTCTTGATTATTCAATGTGAAACTGTAAATTGACGTCTCTATTACACAACCGACATGAGTGAAAGCTGACATTCTTGCCATTCAACGGAAAGAAACTTTCCACAAAGAAGGATTGTTTTGAACATGTCTTTCTATTTCTTTGTCTGCATGTAGGAACTTGAAAAATAAACAAGCCAGGCAATGTACGCATAACATAACAGTGAGGCGCGTTCGTGCAACCATTATTGCATTGAAAAGCAATAAATATTACAGACTCTGAGTGTGTTTCTAGCCTTTGATATCCAGCATGCAATTCGCATGCGCCATATTGACATCTGTGGCCTGCCCCGCTCTACAATATTTTTCCACATTATCTCTTAAACGGCACGAATTTCGGAACAAAAAAAATTATTGAATATAAAATGTGTGTCGTTTTTCTCTACAACTATTGTCTGAAACATTTTTTAGTCTAAAAAGAACTGAGTGAGATGTGATCAACAATGTGTATTGGTCTTTACATAAAGTACCTGCTTTTCTTGTCCACTTTTAATTAAATTTGAATTTTATCGATATATTTCAGAAAAATAACAAGATATCAAATTTCATGAAAATCCGTTCAGTGGAAGCCCAGTTCTTCCATGTGAACAGACGGACGGACAAACGTGAAGAAGCTAATAGTCGCTTTTCGCAATTTTGCGAACGCGCATAAAACGGATTTTGGTTAAATTTTATATTATGGATTTCCAGTAAATTTCGTAGGAACATTAGAGTAGTGGTTTTCATTGGTCATTAATAAAAACATTTTACATTCTGACCTAAACATATTTCATCGTTCTTCTTCAAGCCGGACTGAAACGCTAAATATACATCAGAGTGAAGAATGTCTCGAACAGAAGTTTTGAAGGAAACAAAGCATACACTGTTTCTAACATAAGTTGTAAAATAAACTGCTACACATTTCATCTGGAACAGAAGTTTTAAAGGAAAATGTTACATTTTTTCGAACTTATGTTTGAGAGTACTTATGTAACACATTTTGTTTTACACATAAGATGTGAAGGAAAAAGCAAAACAGTTTGTTCAAACAGAAGTTATGAAGGAGAAAGAAATGCATTGTTCTGTCGCATACAAGTGAAAAAGGGAAAACAATACATTTTGTTTCGAACAGAAGTTACGAAGGAAATAGCAACACATTTTGTTTGGTAAACAGGTTATGAAGAAAAATGTAAAATATTTTCTTTATAATATAAATTTTAGGGAAGTTATAGGCACTTCAAAATAATAAGCAAAAATGGTTATTATTCTGTACTGTGTCGTAACTGGAGAAGAGTTACGCTGGTTGTCAGATGTTTTATTTTAGATCCGGGGACTATGAGCGATCTTGCCATGATTGTTACGCGATATTTACGTTTCCTAACTTGTTTATCTCTTGTGAAATTTGGCATTTTTCCTGCTGTATGAGTCCATATTGTCATTTGGGCAAAGCCGCCATCTGGTCTGGTAGTTAGTTACCAACGTTTGGGAGAAACCTGGTGCTGTCATCTTCATGATACACGTTAGTAAGGATGCCGGAAATGTGTTCCCCGAAACGCCAGTAAGCCCATATCAGAACACACTCACACATTATAAATATTTTGCCTTGTTCTCCTCCGAATCAATTTAAGTACTATACTATATTTGATTGCATGCTCTTCTTGTACTTACTTAAGGCTTCATCTCCATTAAAGAGGTTATCAAATCTCACTTTAAAATTATCCAGGCTATTTATATTTACTTCAAACTTGACCACATTCCAGTAAACCTTGCCACTCTTTGTCTGCGGTTCGGCTTCCAACCTCACTGTCGCATTCATCCCGACTGTGAAGAACAAGAAAGTAGAACACTGAATCAGTAACGGAACATCTATGTGCACATTAGGCAATAATGCGTTTTGAAATATAACTAACCTATTGCAGTACATACCAGGAGTACTATATTTATTTGTAACGTACATTCGAAATTTGTGCTTGAGACGAATACATTGCTGAAATGAAGGAAAATTAATATACTTATTTTCTTTTGCGTTTGTGTGAGAAGAATGTTGTTAAAAATGCACACAGAATTTAGGTCGATAAACCTGAAGGGAAGGTATCACTTGGAAGACGTAAGTGTAGAACAAAAGATGAAATTTGATGCGTAGATATAGAATTAATTAATTTGGCTCAGGTTAGGGACCAGTGATAGATTTTACTGAAACCGAAATTTACGTTAATTTCATAAAACGCTGGAATTTTCTTGGTTAACTAATGTCCATGTTTCTTCAGATAATTTTTTTTGAACTCAGTTATGCGAGTGAAAACGCCTATGTTACTGATAATTAATTTTGTGAGTCACGGAAGTGACTGCTTCATAACAGTATGTAAGTAAAATTGTTGCTGTGAATGAGTAAAGTTAGTATTACCGAAAAGATACACAAGACTATAGAATATGCAACGGGGATTAGTTCTTTTATTGACGGAATTGGCTATTACTAACAAGACACATAAGACTACAGGCTGCATAATAATCCGATAGTAAAATTAAGTTTTGTGATAACATGAAATACTGTGGCATGTCTAGCGACATCCAGCGACTGCATCATCTAATATGTGAATTATCAATGCGTATTTAGCAAAAACTGCTTATACTGTAGGAATAATGACAATATTAGCAAACGCGCAGGAAAATTTGTATATACTAACACTAGAAATCATTCTGAAATAATTTTTCAGAATATTTTTCCTCATTTCTTGACGTGGTTCGTATTTAATCCATGTTTTAAGTGGCTTGAGGTACTAAGACAATTAGTAGAAAATATTAAACTGTAGGAAACCATTAAGCCTATATTCCTGGATGAATTTCGAAGAGGGACTATGGCGTTGTTTCCTCCCAACGAAATCTTGTAGCAATTTCGCATTAGGTTATTTTATTATGCGCTATTCAACGATGCTCTGAATTGCTACATTTGCGGAAGTACTCGGAAAAAATCCGTCATATTGCCATTCTCTTCAACACAAATCTCACATAGACTAACCTGGGACTGACCAATCGCCTGAGCCGTGACACGGCTCAGAAGCTTAATTCCTGTTACTTGGTTTAAATCAGCGCAATACAGCCAAGTGCTGCAGGACGATTAGTTGTTTTTTTGCAATGCGTAGACATTAAGGTTAGTAATGGTGGTGCGATTAGTTGAATATCTGCGGTAGATGAAAATAGACCGATTTACAGTGCGTGGGAGAGGAACCAAGGACATGGTCTGTACAGCATTGGAACTAAATAAGCTGCTTTGGAATGCAGCTTTTATTTTGTAAACTTAATGGACAGAATTAAAAACCCGATAAAATGAACACTGTTGTTTTGTCACCCACTTACCAATTTCTAGGCTTTTGCAAAAGTGAACTTTTTTTAAAAGTTTCTTTCGTAAATTTATGCCGCATTCTCCTCCGTTCCTGTTCTAAATATTTGTAAAAATGTCCATTATCGAAGTACAGTTGTTGTGCTTGGTATAGTGAAACCTGCCTATGACGGAATAGCATGGGACCGATTTTTTTTTTTTTCCATTGCAAGCAGGTTTCATTTCTTACAGGTACTTGAAGTCTGGCAAATCAGTCCGCTGTATTTTCTTCACAAACATCGTCAGCTTCACTAAAGACTCGTTGACATAATCAAACGTCCCTTTCTGAAAATTTCTAATGGTATGTTAGAAGCCTTAAATTCCCTTCTCTGCTTTTAGTCACTTACTTCATGTTCCTATGACACTGTTTCAGGCTTTGGAATTGTTCTGGCTGTCGCACTTAAAAGCCACTCCCACACAATGTCATTGCTCTATTCATTGCCAGTGTTTCTTAGCTTGCGTTTTACTGGGCCATTTTTAAAATTCAGTCAATGGTTTCCTATTGCTGACGTGGCTCTTAATGTGCCATCCACTTCGAGTTTTTTCAACGTTAAACTTTGCTACATATTTTACCGTCAACTTGTCTTTTTATACTAATTCAGGTTCTTTTAGTTTTGAGTTGAGATCCAGAAGTACTGTTGTCTTTGCAGGCCGTGGCCACCAGTAAGTGCGAAAGGAAACATCTTTGGACATTTCGCGGAAAATGGCATGGTTTTCCGTTTCTATTGGGGGAAATTGTTCTGCAAGCAATTATACTTATGCTGTTTGGACTGGAACGTGCAAATATTTAAGGAATACCGACAGTTCTTGATTTCAAACTTTCGCCGTGTTCTGAATGTTATGTGCTTTCTTCTGGGTAATTAAACTGCGTCTGAAATTTTATATGCCGACGTTTCGGTACACTGTCTATTCCATCTTCATAGGTGGGTAGGTATGAATTATTACTTCATACCTACCTGCCTATGAAGATGGAACATACAGAGTATTCCGAAACGTCGGCATATAAAATTCAGACGCCTGGGAATTACCCAGAAGAAAGCACACAAGGAATACGGTTGTTTAGCGTGAGGAGTGAGGATTAGATTTCCTCAGTGTGTCTGTGCCTGGGATTGCTACACACAAATATAATGCCACATACTCAGAAGTGACATTCGGTCCTTTGCCATTAAATCACTCTGTTCTAGACTGAGACTGTACACATTTCCATTGACTAACTTTTTCAACCTCCAGCATTTGGCAGCTTTTAGTCCAAACCTTCCCAGCACCCTTCTTCTGACCTAGTTACTGTTCCTGACAGCATTTCTAACTGATAGTTTCGCTCTTCTAGGATATTAAATCAATGCTGCCTAATATCGTAGAAAAGAGGAAATCTCATTTACACCACGACAGAATACTGAAAGCACGCACAATAACTTTCACTGCTGATAAACAATAGAAAATGAAAGGGTACAATACGGAACAAACTTAAGTAAAAGCATGAATATTAGTGGATAAATTCTTATTATTGCTTTCCATTTCTGCCTAGCTTCCCTCCATTAAAGTTGATTCCATAACGTTTTTTACAACAGTCCTCGGGACTGCGAACGTTTTACCCTAAGGACAAGTTTCGGTTTTCTGAGGGTCTTTTTATCCTACTGCGGAAGTAAAGTGAACACAACCTTCGTGTGATGCTGACGACTTTTTTAATAATAAATAACCAAGATAAACAAAGTGTCTTTGTGGTGTCACCTTAGGTAAATAGCTGTTAGTGTACAGATTAAAATTGAAGGAATGGGGAATTCAGACTTTCTTACCATCAAACAAATAAAAAGTACGTATTCATTTTTGTTTTGTTTTAAGGGAGTGTTATTATGTTATTATCTTATGTTAAAAAGCTCCGAACGATTACAGTGACAGCTGACTAAGGATGATAATGGATGGAGTGTAGTCAGCAGTGGCTTAATTTGAAGTACGAGTAATTTTCTGAAACAAAATGTTAGGAAGAACATACAAATCCTGGGGCATTAGAGGACGTATAGTGACCTAGAGTCGAACTAGAAACATCCCGAAGCAGGAGTGCCACCCTTTCTTCCCAGATCTGACAAAAATATGGCGCTTTGAAAATAAAAAGCATTACATTGGAAAGTTAAGAACGTTTAACTTCCGAAACATTATCTGTGACCAAATGCTTTGTGTACTTCTTTACAGTATACATAGCATTTTGACCAGCACTATGTGTTCCCAATACAACAGAAATAAACAGGCTCACTTACTGAAATCAATTTTACATTTGCCCTTCCCCTTCAGAGGAAGAATCAGAAATTGCCCATCCATTACATAATCGGCCTCCAATGCTGCTGCCGGCATGATGCCGTGTGCTTCTAAGATGCGCTTGTCCAGATCAGCCCTGGAAAAATACAGAGTTTGGTAGTTGGGTAGTATGGATTTTTTTAAAGTGCACCAGCTACATCACTCTCTCTGTTTTCAACATTTCAACAAATTAAACACAAAATAGGGTACCAAATTGAGAATAAGATGTTACATAGTTGTGTTATGTACGCTCCTACTGCTGGAGTGGTTATGCAGTCAAGACTCCTATTGCACAACGCTGTTCACAAGCATGTTGAGCGTCGAGTGAATGCTAAGTCGGCAGTAACACTGCGAATATCTAAACGTGAACTTTAAATTTGTCACCAATGACAAAGTGCCTATATTCTTGTTTAAAACTATTCTTCACTAACAGTCACACAAATGACATCGTGACTGAAAGGAAACACATTACTAACACCTATTATATATTGTGAGTGGCGAGAAGAGTTGGGTGGCCGTAGACAGTTTGAAGGAAACGTTATGTCATTCATTCGAGAGACTGCGACTTGTACAAGCCTCAGTTATGCGAGGCAATCACACAAACAGACAGCGATAAATTTCACCCATGCTAGGCAATAACACAGAGACAAAATACGATTAGCCTCAATCATGCTAGGCAGTAAAACAGAAACAAGCTAAGACAAGCCTTGGACATACTAGGCAATAACAAAGAGACAGACTACAATAATCCTCAATCATGATAGGCAGAAGAAAGAGATACTACGATAAGCCTCAATCATACCAGGCAGTAATACAGAGACAAAGAAAAGCCTCAGTCATTATAGACAATAAAACTAGGAAGCAGAATAAAATAATCCTCAAGCATGCTAAGCAGTAACACATAGACGAAGATAAACCTCAGTCATAGTGGGCAGTAACACAGAGACAAACTGAGATAAGAGTCATACTAGGCAATAAGAAACAGACAGACTGAGATCATCCTCAATCATGTTAGGCGATAACAAAGAGACAGACTACGATAAGTCACAAGCATGCTAGGCAGTAACTCAGAGTCGAACTGTGATAAGCCGTACTTAAAGTCTCGGACTAGGCAAACAAGAAGATGAGAAGTTAAACTGGTTGTCTGGCCATTCGCCGGTTTAAATTGAATGGGAAATAAAGTTCTGTATTCGGTTCGAAATGCACGGAGAGGATTGGTGGTTAAAATCTCTCAATGCTCTCCGCACTTACACCATATGCCGTTTGAATTCTCTTGCTTTATAGCGGTTGGCAGCTATGCGCAGGAGTTCATTTGATCGAGGGATATTGTTATGTGGGCTTTTCCTGCAAGTGGTCTGTTTCTTTGACAAAGGGGACAGACATTCGAGAACATTTTAATTCAGTTGTTGAAATTCAGAGAGTAAAGAGTTACAAAACGTGATGTTTATTGGGCCGTGCATCATTGTGATAACTCAAGCTTGAGTCTGCAACCCAGACACTACTCCAGCCTAACTGCACCTAACCTCCAACATACAGCAAACCAAGAACGACACGACCAATGTGATAATCAACATCATAGTCGCGAGCTCCTGATGATGGGCATAGTAATGCTCGAAACATGTTGAGCCTATAAGAAGTACAATAAAATATCAATTGGCATCTATTTGGTTTTTTCATTCTTCAGTTACAGAACAAGTAGTTCGGCCTCTATCCCCCTGTATATTCCAGTCGAATGTATGCTTACTGACGAATGTGTAAAACATTGCAAACAAGAGTAGGGCAGCTTTAGGCAAACGGTTACAAAAATAAAAACTATCTAGACTTAAACGCGAAAAAAGGTAGTCTTCTTAAGTTTTAGTTTTGAGAAACATTACTCTGTTGAAGTCAGGTTAATGAGGTTTTTTTTTTTAATATCTTACAACTGTAATCATATTTGGATGGATTTCAAAGAGATTATTAAAAATACATTTTAGTGCGAAGAGAGAAAAAAACCATTAAGATGTAACTAATCTGATGTTTATTATCAAACTTCTATCTCAACATGTTTCGGGCATCATAATGTCCATCATCAGGAGAACAAGACCTTGTACCACCACATGTGGTGTTCTGCACTGGTTGTGCTGGCTGTGGTTGTGTAGAGCTGGGTCGCAAGCTGTGTGCGCTGTGTGAAACAGTCGAACAGTAAATTTCACACAATGCACACAGCTTGCGACTCAGCTCCACACAACCACAGCCAGCACAACCAGTGCAGAACACCATACGCGGTAGTACACTGTCTTGTTCTCCTGATGATGGGCATAATGATGCCCAAAACATGTTGAGATGGAAGTTTGATAATAAACATCAGATTAGTTGCATCTTGTTGGTTTCATCTCTTCACCCTACGTTCATGATGCACCGTCACAAGAGCCTAAAACATTTTATTGCGTTCAAGCCTGTACTATACTCTGGCATAACATTTCTTTTTATCTCTTATACACGGCCTGATAATGACGTGTTGAAAGCCGAAAAGTTTACATGAATCTAGGCGTTTTACCACTAAAATACAAGTTACTTCCGACGAATAAAATAGTTGGTTCTTTGTTGTGTTGCTTATAGGCGGCATTGAATCACCTTCAGATCAAAACTTCATACATTTTAATTCATTATTTTTATTATTATTGTTATTCTTAATTAACTAATTAATTTATGTGCATATGGGCTACATAATATTTTGCTCGCAAAGTTATTTCTGGCAACACATCATGCCAAATAGACTTTTACATTATATTCAGATGTGGTCAGTTGCTGCTCGATTGAAATTATCTCGTTCTAAATTTGATCAACACAAGTCTTACCTTCAATTTCAGCTAAAGCACCTTGAAATCTTATTACTTTTACTCATTCCCACTTTGTTTACGTTACGGGTTTTGGGAAGAGGTATTTTATAAGTTTTTAAATGTCCCAAAAGATGATGATCCTGCAAATGTTGTATAGATTTTTTTGTTAAATTTCAAAAATAAAAGTTAACTGCTGTAAGCGAAGACTTTGAGAAGTTTCCAAGAAGTAAAGTTAAATTTTGGCTTCCATAAGGAATATAGGAACTTTGGGTTTTCGTACAAAATATTTCCGAGTACTTTACATCGTCAAGCTGTCTTCTGTTATTCACGGGTGTTACTCTTGACCATCGAGGAACAGAAACGGTTCCTTCCAGATGCGTTGCGTAACCGTTGAAATTAACGTGGCCTGGTTCAGCTGCGCGAGCTGGACCTTCTTCGTGCCGGCCCTGGGTTATCGTGTTGTACCTTATCGAACATTTTAAGGTGGTACAGGCATTTATATGCAGAGAGTGTCAACAACCATATATAGCAGTGGAAGTTCTGTGCTCGTTCGCACAGATGTTAAGTGTCCATAAATGAACAGTGCACGGACGAACACAAGCGCTGTATTGGGATAGGATTAGGGGAATGAAATAGGATCGGGTATTTAAGTCTACCGTGTACCTACTTAGCGACAGCAGTTACAAATGCTGCGACGTTGTTACCACATCTATCAAATAGGTGCAGAAGTGGACGTGTTACGAGAGATGTGTCACTGTGGAACCATTTCGTCGCGAAGGGGAAAACATGTGGCTCATTGTACGACATATATATATATGTCGTTCGGCGCCAAAGGGTTAAATCGGAAAACTGCCTTCCTTTAGACGTGGACAAGCAAACGATATTCCTCCGAATGACGTCATCCACATTCGCAGGAACACAAAGTCCGACAAAATCTGTCATCTACAGCTGATGGTCATTTTGTGTATGAATTCCAAAGTTTTCATGTTTTATACCGTTCCACAGGGTCAACTGTGAATGCGTAGAATTAAGAGTCTTTCTGCAGCACAATTTACACCGCCAATACACAACATTCGCAAAGACCAGATGTATTAGTAGAACTGGGTTGTATCTTGCGACATGTTTCGGCCATTAAACGGTACAGACTGTGCCTTAACAATACTATTCTTTGTTGGCCTGAGGATGGCCGGTTAACGGCCGAAACATGTCGCCAGATATAACCCAGTTGTACTAATACATCTGGTCTTTGTATTTGTTGTGTATTGACGGTACTAATACAATAAATAATTGACGATACACAACGGGATGGTCCCCTTCAAATTTGCGATCGGTTATGACGCTTTGTGTTATTGGAAGCAGGTTCCTCCGAAACATCGGTTGCTATTTACCAAACTACACATTGTCAAAAGACATGTGATTAAGACACATTGCAATGTGTAAAACTCAAATATCACAATCAAGATTACTTGGCTTACTTTAGTGTGTTCTGCCATAGCGGGCTTGATATTAATCAGTCTGGAAACACGAGCGCTGTTTCTTCTAGATATACAGACCAACGTAACAGGGCTAAGATATGCTTTCCACTGGCATCCAAAGTGCTTTGCAAGACCCATCAGATAAAGCAGTCTGAGTCGTAACACTTACGTGGCCGCCGTAATTTTAGATGTACTGAAGCCTATTGCTTTAACATTATTGAATTCCAGATTCAGTCTCACAGGCCTGCCAGCCCCGTCCTGAATGGTGATCTTAGTCACAGCCAGTGGGTCAAGAGGCATCAAATGAAGTGCAGGCAGTCCTGTTAAACATTAAAATATTTGGGTTACCGCCTTAGACATGGCAGCATAATTGAACCGACGTAGATGGATTACAATTAGAGATCTCCACTCGCCTAATTAAGTTTTCAACACTTTTAACCAGTCACGATGTAAAACTTTTAGTTTCAGTCCTAGCTAGTTAATGATCATGTCTCTTGTTCGTATCATGAAATAATATGAATATGTCTCTGCATTTCCCACCCGTCCTTTCTTCCTGACGTAGTCCTTGAGTATTGGGGCATATTTAGTACTTCACATAGTCCTACATTATATTAATATACGTTGTATGATAGGTCAAGATGGAGTAGAACAAAAAGATGAGATAGAGAACTGACAGTGAGCTGTGACTCAATATTGCAATATCATCCTTTACGACAAAAATCATAGAGCTTCTTTTTAATATAATCGTGATGTGAAAGTGTTTTCCAAGGGTTGTAAAATGTAAGAAAACAGCAAACGAACAGTAGTTTGTGGACAGTTCAGCTACAGATAGGAATTATCACACTGTGGCCACAAATGTGATTAGTCGAAATGTGTGTGCAGATAAACATAAGAATTGTCACACTGTAGCCAAAGGTAAGAATTTTCAGACTATGGCTAAATGTAGGAAATGTTGAACTGTACATAGGAGAATAAATTGTCAAAATTGTGAATCTGTAGCTAGAGATAGGAAGTGTCGAACTGTCGCTAAATGTGGGATTTGTCAAAATGTAGCTAGAAATACGAATGATCAATTTTTCCATCGGTTTTCTGTGGCATGTCACTCTTAATACTTAGAGTTCTTGAAATATAGAGCAGCCTTGACGATAGGAAACGATACATAAAGAATCGATTTGATACTTACAGGACATATCTACAGTGCAAAGCGTAGGCAGTCAGTGAGGGAAGTGATGTGTCATGCCACATCACTTCGGTGTAAAGTTTTCAGTCTTACGATAATGACGAATATTCGCGCAATCCATTTTTGTATTTTTAGGCCAAAATTCTTCTTAAATTTTTTTTTATTTTAAATAACAACTAAAGTGTGCGAATCTCTCTCTCTCTTTTTTTTTTTGGTAAATATGAAAGTTTGCCACCTTGCAGAACCACTGCGGTAAGCAGTGCCCTATATACTTACCAGGTTTCAATTCCCTGATGGCTAGTTGAACGGCAGTTTGCAGACACTCGATGACATTTGGGTCTTTCTTCTTGCACAGCTTAAACGTAGCAGCTAAGAAGTAGAACAAAAGAGTTCATAGATCTTACAATGAGAAGCATCAATGCAAATCTTAATAAAGTTCAGTCGCACGGCAACACCCGCACCGCACATACGACCTACGCAGCGGCTCTCAAGACCACCACCCACCCAAAAACTCGGTGCAGAAAACCGTATGCTGCAACTCAACATCTAATGCTCCTGATGATGGGCGTATGTACCCGAAACATGTCGAGATAAGAATAATTCAATAAAATTACCTAGTTGCATCAAGTTGGCATTTCACTTTATTTCAAGAGGAAGATGTACGGTCACACAACCCTCAAATTAACAAGGTTCGTATTCTAAGATGTCCTGTCAGTTCTTGCATAAAAGGAAGATATTTTTAACCACATTCACAAACATTCTTCCTATGGCCCCACCTTCAGCCAGTTTGTTCTAATCAGCAGTTTTCCATTCTACCTTTTTAGGCTACATACCATTCTTTCAGTTATCTTTTTACTCCCTAACACCTTTTTCGGAAAGGCTTCCAGACCAAACTTTGTACGCATTTCTGCTGCCATTAGAACCACTAACGTAACCTGCACATTCCTTCGTCATTGATTTAATTACCTTCACAATACTGGGAGAAGACAGAAGCTTAAGAAGCTCTCCATTAGAATGAGAGTACAATTTATATAATCGCACAAAAATCTCCTGCTGTTTTCAGTATTTTGATATTTGCTTTTGAGTATATGACAACAATAGTATGTGTATATTATTTTATTTATTTACTGCAATTGGGTTGTTACCCGGTGGCAGTGGTTATTTTACATGTAAACAAAACATGAAATTGGTTACTACTAGATTTAAGTTGGGAGGGCTACATGAGAAACATGTAGTGGCAACTTGGAATCTTGGGAACCATCTCAGCATTTGCTTATAGACACAGGGAAACCAAGAAAAACCTGTGTCGAGATGGTCGGTCACAGGACCTTCCGAGTACTGATTTCTAGCCAGCAGTCCGGCATCTAAAGTAAAAAAGAAAACAGCAATGCACACACAGTACAACAAATACACATAAGATGGCAACAATACACACAAGACAACTACAACAATACACACAGGACAACTACAACGACATCTGGAATGATGATCTGAAATTAGAAATGTTAAACTTATGTTTATTGGACCGTGCATTATTGCGATAACTGAAGAATAAAACCAACTAGATGCCACTTGTTATTTTATTGTACTTCTTATAGGCTCAACATGTTTCGAACATTACTATGCCCATCATCAGGAGCTCGCGACTATGATGTTGATTACCACAATAGTCGTTTCGTTCTTGGTTTGCTGTATGTTGGAGGTTAGGTTCGTTTGCTGGAGTTGTGTCCGGACTGCAGTCTAAAGCAACTCGCACACTACTCCAGCCTAACCGCAACTAACCTCCAACATACAGCAAACCAAGAACGAAACGACCAATGTGGTAATCAACATCATAGTCGCGAGCTCCTGATGATGGGCATAGTAATGCTCGAAACATGTTGAGCCTGTAAGAAGTACAATAAAATAACAAGT
>Ga0123354_10011994_pt1 | contig 13420 bp, 7 predicted proteins | sample TergutLab28metaG_2_FD_97872 | JGI IMG/M metagenome (GOLD analysis project Ga0123354, IMG submission 97872) | Labiotermes labralis P4 segment gut microbial communities from Petit-Saut dam, French Guiana - Lab288 P4 | ecosystem: Host-associated > Arthropoda: Insects > Digestive system > Gut ... | reverse complement strand
GCATCTCAGTATATTTATCTCAGTAATTAACCAACTTGATGCACAAAATTTTTGTTTTACAATAAGTTTATTTCATGCCTCTACATGTTTCAAGCACATGTGCTCATCATCAGGAAGTCAAAATTGCATTACACAGCCTCTGGTATCATCACACTGAAACAAGTGAGTGGTCTAAAATTACTAAAATACAATTCTATAAATATGAACAAATAGTAGTAAAATTTATGTGTGAATTTTTCGGGTGTGATTACTGTGTATTACTCACTATAAACATGCTATGTCATGTAGAGGCTATGTTTATCCAGTTATTAAACTTATTAGAAAGTTACTGTGTCTATTTACATTTATGTTTGCTTAGTCTATCTAGCCATAAAATTGTATAAATTGCTGATTAGTTGCTGTATCTATAAGGTTATATTTGTCCGGTTGTTAGAATTGTTAAAAATACGATGTCTATTTACATTACCTATCTAAAAAAGTTGTATCTAGTTATTAAGATTGTACGGTGTCTATTTACTTTACATTAATTGTTGAATCTACAGAAAATGGAACTTCACTGTTGCTAAAGCATGCTTACCCTATAGGTGGCCGTCTCGTGCACAGGTTGAGAGAGGACTGGTTGGAATGCATGGGATTGTGGGTTAGGCATCAAGTGGGTTATGATGTGTAGTATTTGAATGAAGGAGGTCAAACAGAGGATTATGCTCGTTCAGATGTTGTTCGGGGATGAGTTCATTATTATGGTGGAATGACTGGATGTACATTTTTTCATATGGAAGCAAAAGGTTCGGTGTGTTAATCTACTTGAGAAGAGTCATAGTGTTGTCAGTGTTACCATATTCATGTCTGCAGTTAAGTATATGTAGTGCATATGCCGAGTGAGGGTCATTGTTTTTAATGTACTGTATGTGTTCCTGGAATCTTGATTTCGAGTAATCGCACCTGAAAAATTCACACGTAAATTTTACTACTATTTGCTCATATTTATAGAATTGTATTTTAGTAATTTTAGACCACTCACTTGTTTCAGTGTGATGATACCAGAGGCTGTGTAATGCAATTTTGACCTCCTGATGGTGAGCACATGTGCTCGAAACATGTAGAGGCATGGAATAAACTTATTGTAAAACAAAAATTTTGTGCATCAAGTTGGTTAATTACTGAGATAAACATTATTTATTGTTATCCTGTCCCTTATACTGATTATATCTGCAGCACATCTGCCAGCAGCAAAAATTGTATAGGTGACATTAATAGCATGTTTTGCGTACATCATAGCCTGTCTTCCTTCTCCCATAAGTACCTTTACCAACAGACATCAGTGGGTGTCTGTGCCATATTTCTAAGTAATTTGAGCCCAAACATTTGTATAAATTACTTTAGAAGCCTTGACATATGTCTGTCACAGGTGATTTATGAGGTCAAAGAATAAAATTCTGGGATTGATGATGTTGCACAGGTATGTTTGGCACATAAAAAATGATTTAGTTGGTTTCTGTTGGTTTATGTCGTGACCACCAGAGAAAAGAGAAAAGAAAATTCTGACTAGTCATTTCATCCATAGCATCCCTGTGCTTAAGTTACATTATTCTTTGTTGCCATGGAGCAGTAAACAAACCTTAGACTTTGTTTTAAATTCTGGAAAACAAGTACAGTAACACATGAAATGCTTGAAACTGTTTATGAAAATGAAGCTGTATATCACATCTTATGGATGATCCAAGGAGTGGGTGACCATCTTCATCTGCTGGAAATCTGAAGACTGTGGCAAATTTCTTGAACTGGTAGCCAGAAACTGTCATTTTTTAAGGCTTCATCCAGACCTATCAGGCCTTTTCACTTGTATATTTGCTGGAGACACATCTTAGGTGTTTCATTATAATCCTGAAGTACAATATCCAAATGCAGACGGGAGAACAGAGTTATCACACCAATGCCCAATATCTTTCACTTGTTAAAGTTAAGAATGAAAGTGGAATTGGCTATTTTGTTTGGTAAACATGGCATGTTCTACAAAGAACTTCTATGTGAAGGCACATTAGTAACACTGAATTCAATGTACATATGCTGGAAAAGTTATTGAATTGGATTTCAAGCATGAAGCCACAATTTTGAGAGTAAGACAGTTGGTTCCTTTTGTGTGGCAATGCCTCTGTGTATTCTGCCATGATAGTAAAGTGCTTCTTTGGAAATGGCAGTAAGTTAGAGATATGCTGCCCATCTCCCAACTTATTTATTTGTCCACATTCCAACTGCTTTTTCCTGTTCCTTAAAATGCAAATTGCCTGCAAAGGAAGAAGACTTCAAGACATTGAGGATATCAAGAGAATGTAACTGTTGAATTCAGTGCAGTTCCTTTGGACACCTACAGTGACTGTTTTGTGTGACTATTTTAAAGGTGTAAAAAGTGTGCTGCAGTCAGTGGAGATTGCTCAGAAGATATCAAAACAATTTTCTTCATCATGTGTGTCTGTTCCTATAGACTAAGTCCCAGAACTTTATTGTTTGATGTCATGTGAATGTAAGGGTTGACAATATGCAAAATTACAGGATAGACTAGTAATTAGTTACGCTGAATTCATCTCTGCTAACCAAAATGTTGTGCCTGAAATTTGGAATTAACAGTCTGGTATTCACACACCACACACACACATACTTATCCTTCAACACATATAACATGTAAGACTAAGGGTGTGTTAATTGTGTACGTATGGAAACTGTTATACTGCCATACATTGCATTAACTAAGTTTATGATTATATCTTTCTCTACCCTTAATGCTTCTTGATCGTATTTGAGCTAACTTGTCAGTGGCCTGTGTTGAATGTGTGCGTTATAGGCTGCAGTTCACATTAAAGTCACAGTGAATATCTGCACCTTTATAATTTATACATTAACATTCTTAACAAATAATTTTAGAATTTAGAATCTCTGAGTTACCATTACTATTTAAAATTATTTTTGTTTAAATTTTTGTCACTGTAGTGGCTTAGTAAGGGTGACCAAATTGTTGATAAATTTATTGTGCTATTATTTACACATTCCAGCTATTAGTGAACTACTGTCATGGGCTCTTTACCATATAGTAATATTCATGTAGGAAGTGCTTTGTATATAGACTGTTCATTAAGTTACACTGTATTTACAGTATTACTTTGATACAAATATTTAAAATATTGAGGAAAGGTGAAGAAGCCTTTTATTTCTCCATGTAATTAAGGGTGATGAAGAATTTTTTTGAGCCTCCACCAATCCACTGAACACAAAGTGCTGTGTTCAGATTATTTCTAACAGTGTGTGTAAATTTAGGGGAGAAATGTGCTGGCAAAGCTTGCATGGGTTGCCTACTTTCCCAGCCACAGCACTGGTGTCGATTTCAGTGTGAGAGGGACATATGCAACTGCATGTTCCCAATCTCAAATTCTCCCACTTCTTCCTACTTACAACCCCTGTCAGTTTATACAAACAATTGTGTTACACCATGTAGACATGTACATTATTGTAGTATTAAACTGTGTATTACTAGTCTAGGGGCAGGTTTTCTCTTAATCACTGTACTGAGTCCAGTTCTGGGGCTCACTGAACTCATATCAGTTTAGTACCAGGACCCTTTCTGTGGAGTGAATTGGTTAGAGCATGAACCTGACTATTCACCTCCATCTGTTGTGTAGGTTAAGAGTATGCGATACTTGGCTTTTACTTGTCATTTTTTTCATTGTATGAGCCACTTTCTCCATAAGAAAATTTTGTGATTACATTTCCATTGTCTAATTGATGTGCATATGTGTATCAAGAGAGCCATGCTAATGTAGTCAGTATAGTGTCTAGGATAAAGAGTGAATGACCAGTTCAAATAGCTGCAGTGGCAGGAGATTTATCTCTTCCCCAAAACATTCAAATTATCTTGGGGGCCCACCAATCCTCCTATTCAGTGGGTATTGGAAGCTCTTTTGCCATGGATATGTAGTGGCTGGGGTGTCATGCTGATCAGTCGGCTGTGTCTACTGCTGAAGTTGAGAATGTGCATATGTGCCTTCATGGCATGTATAGGGATGACACTAGTTTTTTTTAAAATGTGTTCCTAACTATTCAGGTGTACCAGCTTCTTGCCTTGCCTGGAGAACTACAGCAACTGCCCCCTCAAGTAATAGATATATTTCTGTGTAATGTGATGCCATATGACTTGGACACAGGCTGGAGTGAAACTGCAAATTCTATGATGAATGACTGGATTAATAATACTAACAGTGAAGAAGAGGATGGAAAATTTTTAGTTGGAAAGGTGCATTTTTTGAGTATAAATTTTGTTTGTATACATAAGTTGTAGAAATAACTGAAGTGACTCCATGGTCAAAATTCTGTTCATATCGTGGTTTTACAAATGTTACCTGTGTTGTATGGAACCCAAAGGTTCATTGCCGTGTTTACAAAAGCTCATCACTGAGTCATATCCTGAGCCAAATGAATCCAGTCCACACTCACAACCTAATTTTTAAGGTCTGTTCATTATTATAATCTGGTCTCTACTTAGTTTCTCAAATGGCCTCCTTCCTTCAGGTTTCTTTTGCATTTCTTCTCAACTCCATTTTATTACATGCCTCAGACTTCTGAACCTTTGTTTGATTAATAAATATTGAAGCAGTGGCAAAATTTCAGCTGTTTTTAAGGAAAAAATCTTAGGGTTCTATTTATGTTGCTGATAGTACTATGTTCATCTCTTTTTATTGTACATTTTTTAATAACTTTGAAAATAGTTTTCCATTTATTTGTCAAAGTGCAGGAAAAAGCACAGTGATTAGATAACAAATGGAATTAGAATGTCATATAAATGTAAAAGAAGCTTCTGTGTCCTAAGTAGGGATACTGATAATTCCCAAATAAAAGACCATTACAAAACATATTGTGCCATCTTGAAAAGAGTTATAGGAGAGGCAAAGAAATTATACTTCAGTAGTCAGACGAATTGAGATAGGCACACTTCTGGGATATTATGCAGCGTTTGGTGGTAAATTGTTACGGACATTCCAGGACAACCTGTCTGTCCCATTTTCATGGGTTATGAAATCACCCCTGAAGATGGGACAGAGAGGTTGTCCTGAAACATCCGTAAGAAATTACCACTATACATTACATAATATCCTAGAAGAGTGCAGATCTCTTCTACATCGCAGCAGAAGTCTGCAGTGACGTAGCTAAAAAAATTCTTCAAACAAATTGAAAACAACATGGAGTGTTTTTAAAAATAATACTGTTAAAACTCAGACATTTCATAAGATCTCTGAATTAAACTCAGACAATGGAAACATAAAGGATGCCAACGAAATAGCCTGTGCTTTTAATGAATACTTTCGTAATTGCAGAAAGTTTAAATACTAATAGTGCAAAGACAGGTGGAGCTATGAAAATATTAAATGAGACATATGTAGGTAATATTACGTAGATAAAAGTAATCCCTGTAATGGAGACGGAAATTAGCATAATGTGATCCCTTAAACTAAAAAATTCAACAGAATGTGATGAAGTTCCTTTACGGATTTTAAGACATAGTGCATCTGAAATAAGTAAACCATTCCATTACATATGTAATTCTTCATTTCAGTCTGGTATTTATCCTGAGAGACTTGAGTATTCAGTATTTAGGCCCATATATAAAAAGGGCGATAAACCATAAATTGACAAACTACTGGCCTTTGTCATTACTGACAACTTTCTCAAGAATTAGAAACTCCAATGTTTCGTAGATTAAATTGACATTTACAAGCTAATAATATATTAATAACAGCAGTTTGGATTTAGAAAAGGTTTTGCTATTGAAAATGCAGTTTTTACGCCAATTGGCCAAAGCATTTGATAAAATCCTTCAAGGTGTATTGTTCTGTTGTTGTATATGTGGAGTAGATTGTCATTGGTTTGAATCCGATTGGTTAGGTAGGAAGCAGAAGGTAGAAATAATACTTCTAATTCAGCAGCAAAAATGTATATCTAGCTGGGGAACAATAAAATGTGGTGTTCAACAGGGATCAATTTTGAGACCTTTGTTATTCATAATGTACATTAATGACCCCCGTCTTGGGATAGACACCTACTATAAAGCTGTGTTGTTTGCAAGTGTGTTAATCACTGCTCATAACATGATTTCCAATTTAAATCTATGTCTGTACTGAATCACGTAAGTAAATGTTTTGCAATAAGTGGATTATCCCTGAGTATGGCTAAGACAAATGGAATAAAACTTAATTTAAACCATCTCCAAGATGATTCATTTTGGATTCTCCATCAAAACAAAGAATTAGAAGAAGTGACAAGCATAGAATTTCTTGGTTTGGGACTTAAAACAAATATATAGAATGGAAGACTCATATATAGCAAGTACATAACACCAAATATGAATAGTGCCTACTATGCAATTAGATATATGTATCATGTTAGTGATATAAATACACTTACAGTGATCTATTTTGCTTACTTCCATTCAAGAATAATATATAGAATTATATTCTGGGGCAACTCTACAGGTAGCAAAAGAGTCTTTCAGTTACAGAAGAAACTCGTGAGAATTTAGACAGGGACTAAGTCCAGTATTTCATATAAACCGTATTCAGAGTATTGGTAACGTTGGCTGTACCTTATCAATAACACTATCTTGATTAGCTTTTCGATCCATAATTTAGAGCCTTTAACTTTTAACTTTTTGGTGCATTATATCAATACAAGAAAGTGCAATTACATAGACTAATAACAAGTTTTTCATCATATCAGAGGGGCATCTATTATGCAAGCACAAAAATTTTTAATCCATTACCAGCATCCATTGCAGAATTGGCACAGGATAAGAAACACTTTATATTGGCTTTGAAAAGGTTTTTAATTGTTGAATTCATTTATTCATCTAACAAATATTTAAAGTATAGACATAAAATAAATATTGGTGATGTACAGGAAGGAATTATAAACATTGCATTTCTTTAATTGTCTATTTGTCTATGATATATGACTAGTGATTGTTTTATGTAATTATGTTTTTTACAGCGTTATGACTTGTTTCATTTTCGCATGCCATAAGGCGTACTGATAGATGAATGGAATATGTGCATGTGTGTGTGTGTGTGTGTGTGTTTCTGTGTATGTATGTGTGCGTGCATGCGTGTATATACTGAGTGCTTTTGCCCAAATGTGTCCTTGTCTTAACTTCTACATGAATGTAATTTTGATTTGTAACTGTGCCCAAAATATTGAACTTTAAAAGTTGATGTAGGTGTTTTTAATTGTTTTTAACTACCTTTATGTAGTGACCATCATTTGTCATTTGAAATGTTCAGACAAGTAGGCTATTTTTTTGTTGCCAGGTGATGCTGAGTGTAGGATATACTCTATGGTTGGAGCCACTGCAATGCTGCATGTTCCTGCCTCATGTAGGCACACATGTGAGGGAATTATCTCTAAGTAAGGAGCTGGTAAAGTGCAAACTTGCAGTTAACAATCCAGGTCACTTAGATAAATTGTATGAACTCTGTCGTGCAGGTGGACTGGCTGTTCCTAGCTATGAAAAAGGTAAGTGTTTCACCTCAGTACAATACAGACCCACTTTGTTGTGGATATACTGTATGTAGTATGTTCTGAATAATTCATGAGTTACAGCTGTAGGTAGTACGGGACTGGAACATCTATGGTGCATATTTATTTATTATACTTATACTTATTTATACTTCTTTGATAAAATCTTATTCTTATGTATGTCATGAATGTTTTTACTCAGGCCCCTTTAAAATTTCCACATTTTGGTAGGTCTTTTGTCTGCCTACTTGCATCAGCTAGTCACTTTGCTGAAAGTCACATAGGGCTGCATATTATTTAAATTAATATGATTTTCGCTCTGATTTTGTTAAAATTTTCATGTGTTTCTTGTAGTGTGTCTAAGGTTATCTGAGAATGTTGTTTTGTAAGACACTTTCCATTGTGCAGAGGAACACGCTCTTATATCAGCTGAGAAATGTGAAGTAACTTTTCTATCTTAAATGTTTATTCCTTTGCTGTGTTACAATATGTGGATCTAATTTTTGCCTGGAAGTGCTGGTGGACAACCAAGGAATTGTGTTCATTTCCATTAAGGCTATAGGTTTGTCTTCTCCAAACTGTCCAGACCAGTTCTGGAGCCCACCAATCCCCCAGTTTAGTGGGTACCATGGGGGCTGTTTCCACTTTGGCAGAGCAGCTGGGGCATGACAATGTCCAGTAACTCCCATCTATTGCAAGTTTAAGAATGGGCAGATGTGTACTTCCACTTGCCAATTTGCCTTTATGGGGTGTGCAGGGACAGCTGTACCTTTACCTTTAATTTTTCTTTATCATGAGTTTGAAAATGTCTGTCTGTAGAAACACCAGCAGTTTGCATTTATCAAGAAGAAGAACAACAGGCTTTTACATTGTGGTGTGAATATTTCCTTTCTGAGTGTTTTCACCGCACCAGGATAAATGTGTTCTTAATGTCCCCATTGTTCACAGTAAGGTTGTAAGGCACTTATTTACTAACAGAGATTAATTCTTGTGCACTGCTGTTAGTATAGATACTTTAGTGTTTATTTAATAGATGGGACTTTTGCATTCATATAAGGATGAAAAATTGCAGAGTAAATTACGTGGCTGGACTTGGCAGTTGTTACTATACTATTGGTGAATGATGAAGGTGGCTTAGTGTCTTGAGAAGGAAAGCTGTTCTATACATATATATAGGTGGAAAGGGTTTGTTTATGTATTTGTAGTGTTAAAAAAAAAAAAAAAGTTTAGGGCACTGTAGCCTTGGCCACAGCAAGTGAAGCTGAGACTAGAATGCAACATTCTGACCTGTGGGGTGGTCAGGCTGTCCCCCATAAATGACAAAATTATTTACCCCACATTGCCTAGTTTGTTTTATCCGATATCTTTACCTCAGTATGGTGTCCTGTGACTATAGTATGACATGATTTTATGTGAATGCGTTGTTGTTCTGGGCACTGTTATTTTTCCAAATCATGTTCTTTGTCATTTCATGCTGCTATAGTTACTAGAATGTATGTTAGCCAGTTTTGACCAAGGGGAACGAAACCAAAAAAAACCAAAGTTTGCTTTGAAAAAAAGTTTAAAAACACATTCTTTTATGTGGAGGTCTGAATTTATTTTATGCTGGTAGCTAACACAAAGGGTTATGCAGCTATGTTACAATTCATGATGTATTTATGTTTTTGCAACAAAGTATGTCAGCATCCATCTTCCAGGAATTTTTGGTAAAATAATAAAGTATCCAAGTGTATTAAACATTTCCTGAAAAAAATCGGTTTCCTAGCATTTGCTGAACAAATGTTGAGCATTGCTGAGACAAAAGTATACATGCAAAGGAAGTCCCAGTGATTGAGAAATGCCAGTGTCCAGTAATTTTAAAAAATTGATCCTAGACTGGTTGCAGCCCTGCTTAAACCTCTTCCTCATAATACCACTGGTATTTCAGATAAATGTGTAGATGTAAGTAAGAACACAGGTCAGAAGAAGCTAATGTTGAAATAGCAGTTGCTGTTGAAATCTGCTTTTCTTCTGTCAGTGTTTCAAAACAAAATGTCAGGTCAGTCATCAATTAATCATGCATCAACACCAAAGCATTTCATCATGTTGCTGTATATGTCTGTCAGTGTGCGTGATGCTATGTATTGTAAACAAAAGTGTTATTACAGCAGTAACATTGTTTTTAGATACTCTTTACAGAGTCAGAAAAAATACACCACATATGAAGTCACATCAATCCATCTGTGGTCTAGGATTAGTACTTTGTTGAGGAGATTTTTATTAAATTTGATAGTGAGGACTTTCATTGAAATTCCTTGGAAATTTGCAATTTTTTGCCATGCTGATATACAAGGTTTGCATTACAGAAGGCCCTGCATGAACTGTTGTGAGTGTATCATAAACCATTAATTAAACTTTTATGTAATTAGATGTGAAATATGTGCCTGGTGGAATTCTGCTATTTTGATTTTCAGCTATAGACATATTTACCTGGTTTACATGATGTCATAAATGAACTTTTCTTTTACCGTTTTAATTGTGAAATTTCCGCAAGAGAGGTATATAGATAATTTGGCCATCTTAAATTTAAACCGTATTGAGGGATGCAAAGCTTATGGTATGTTAAAGTCACAAATGAATTTTTTGTTCACAGTATTCATTTTTGGAAAGCAGTGTTGTAGTGTTATAAATGCAGCTATTTTTATTCTGTGCATTGCAGTAAAGTTCTTGGATTTGTTTTCTCCATCCACAACTGGAGGCGGTACCATGCTACCTTACCCAATACATCTAAGATCCAGAAATGTAGAAGTGGCATATTAATTGTGATTTGTTTTGCATTGATTGTGCATTTTTATTTTTCACCATACAGCAGTTCCAACTTTGGAAAAAGTTCAATCCACAATGCAGACATTGTCATCCCCCCAGTGGGCACATCTAGACACTGAGGAGTTCCAGCAGATTGTCTCTTATTCCGTGCAAGATCCACTTCTGTTGTTTATTCGCCAGTACAAGTTCAATGATATGTAAGTGCAACATAATGAAATATAAGACATATTACAATTTTCACTCAAATGAGTATGTGTAGCTAAAAATTTGGTAGAATAATAATTTACCAATCAGAATAGATGTAACTGTTTATCTGTTCTAAACATCAACAGGTTCTGAAAGATAAGCATTAGGGTAGTTTAAAGTCTGGATTTTAAGCAGTGAATTTTGAAGTTGGATATTATTAAGAAATTATAATAGTAAAATCATGGTATTAACAAAGTCATGGGGTAACAAAATTATATTCCTGGTAATGAAATTTGTTCACTGAAACACATTAAAATATTCAGAATTATGGTTCTGTATGCATAGAACACTGAAAACTTGAAAGACCTACCATATTTACTTTGTAAAAATGTCAGTTACTTTTATTCTGTACAGTCCTTTCAGTTGTGATTTCTTTGTAAATTCTTGGAGAATTTCAGTGCTCGGCATTACGCGGTCCATAACTGTAGTGACATTTTGATCATCACTGATGCCGTCTTATCCTACTGTGTCACATCATCATCAGATTCTCCATTTCCTTCTGTTAAGATTTCTGATAGCGTGTCATCCCGTTTGATCTCCAGCAACAATGGCCTCATTATCCACACAAGTGAATTTGTCCACTTCCACCTCAACGCCTAGTTTTGGAATGAATATTAGCAATATTTTACCATATGGTCACTTAAAGGTTCACTTTCATGTTCATCTTGTGGCAAAATTCTGGCTGTGTGAAAGCAGGTCACAATTGTAGCAGCACCTAACATTTTCCAAGCCGCACTGAACATCTGAATAGCCTCCAAAATGCTTATGTTTGCTTCACAACCTACTGAAATGTTGGCCAACGTTAACCGCAATAGCTGCGACCTGTAGTGCACTTTTGCAACAATGGATTATCCCCTGATTGCAATATGGAGATACATTTTGGCACAGGAACACAGATTAAATTTTTTTGACATTTCATGCAAATTTTTATAAACTGAAGAGTTGCCAAACTTATGCAGAATTTTCCACTCCACTGCCTTATTTTGATGTTTCAGCATCATCATCTACATTATGAAAACTCACGCAGCATCCAAGCCCATGCATTTTGGCGGTATTAGAAAGGAGATAATGCAAATTCTTGACACATTATGGGCTTTGGAAATAATTTATCTGTGCCATTCGAGTTTGTACACAACAGCACAGTAATCTTTTTGCTTGAATTTTTGCTACCTATGTGCCATTCGTCTCAGAATGCCAGTGTTTTAAAGTGCCATTTCTCCAAATGTTTGTGTGAAGGATCAGGCTTGCTTGCACACCAGTTGTCTGTTCACTGGTATGTTCTTGATCATATATAAAAAAACCCTCATTTATATACACTAAAAATGCAGTATGCATACCATAAACTTTGCAGACAATCACTCAGTAGCAACTGAACCTACTGAAATGAAGGCTTCGCTGCCTTTGATTGATTTATTAGCATTTGGGTTCGAGACCTTAGGGTCCTGATGCACCTAGTCCTTAATTAACAGGCCCCTTGTGCCCCATAATCTGATATCAGTTCAGGGGAGCCTTGTTTCTTTGCCAAAGTTCCAGCTGGTCCCCACTGGATCAAAGGCGCCCTATTCCTTCACTAAAGTTCCAGATGGCCCCTATATTTAGATTCATATTATTCTCAGGGCCCAAAAAGAAGGATCCCAGATATGTTTGTCTGAGTGAAGCCAAAGCCTCTCACTCACACAAAATGTGCCACTGAGGTTTCCTTCTGAGTACCACACAACATGATATGAGATGCTTCATTTCCAGAGCCCTCCTTTATCTGTCACTCAACACTCCCATTAAGTGAACCCCCTCCAGATTCCCCAACAGGGGCCCCTATGGAGAGAGTTGCCTGTTTACAGAGCCTTCTTTTATGTCTTGCAAATTCCTCATAAAATTCCCCTACTAAAGAAATTTTTTTTTTCTCAAAGGCCCTAGGAAAGGAGCATCCATCCATGTTCCCCAAAGAATGGGGCCCCTATGGAAACAGACACCCATTTCCAGAGCCTTACTTAGCATATCCTTCAGGGTCCCCAGTAAAGGAGCCCTCCCTCCAGGTTCCCATCATAGAGCTCCCTCAGAGAGATACAAGCCCCCTTCCAGGTTCCCAGTGGGGCCCCTATGGAGAGAGATGCCCGTCTCCAGAGCCTTCCTTTACATATCCTCCAGGGTCCCGGAAAGTAGCCCCCCTCCACGTTCCCCTCACAGACCTCCCTCATAGAGAGACGCCCCATTTCTAGATCCCACCTTCATCCATCTCTCAAAGTTCCTGGTAAATGAGCCCCCTTCCAAGTTCCCCATTGGGGCCCTTATGGCGAGAGATGCCTGTCCCCAGAGCCTTCTATACATAACTTTCAGGGTCATCTGTAAAGGAGCCCCCCTCTCCAGGTTCCCTTCACAGAGCTGCCATAGAGAGATGCTCCGTTTCCAGAGCCCTCCTTCAACTGTTTCTCAGAGTTTCTGGTAAATGGAACCCCCCTCCCCCCCCATGATTCTCGATGGGGCCCCTATGGAGAGCGATGCCCGTCTCCAGAGCCTTCTTCAACACATAAGTCCCCAGAAAATGAGGCCCCTTTGAGGCTTCCCAGCGGGGCCCCCACAGAGTTTGATGTCTGTCCCCTGAGCCCTCCACCTCATATCCTTCCAGATCCCCAGCGTAGGAGCCCCTCCTCCAGGTTCCCCTAACAAAGCTCCTACAGTGAGAAATGCTCCATTTCTGGAGCCTTCCTACTGTCTCTCAAAATTCCCAGTAAACAGCCCCCCCCCCCCCCCCCGCCTCCCCTCCCCGCCCCCTCACGCCACCTACCCACATTCCGAACCTCCCCCCCTATTCCCATTC
>Ga0123354_10011992_pt1 | contig 13424 bp, 10 predicted proteins | sample TergutLab28metaG_2_FD_97872 | JGI IMG/M metagenome (GOLD analysis project Ga0123354, IMG submission 97872) | Labiotermes labralis P4 segment gut microbial communities from Petit-Saut dam, French Guiana - Lab288 P4 | ecosystem: Host-associated > Arthropoda: Insects > Digestive system > Gut ... | reverse complement strand
CACTTATATAAAATTTACACATTAAAACACTAAAACTGCTCCGACATGTTTCGGTCCTAAGACCATCATCAGGGAGCTGCATTTCTTTGCCTTGCTAAAGTCACATTAAAAGCCACATTAAAATCAGTCATAAATTAACTTCGTTGCACTAGTAGGGTATTGTGGCAGCATGCCTGTAATATAAACTATACCAAGTATGCATCGTCAATTAATTACTAGAATAAACTTTGTACGCAAATAATTAGGCTTGTTGGACTGATGTGAGATTTATGCTTACCGTGTTGTGTAATGTTATGTTGCGAACAGTGCCCTGCTATGGATGTGCATTGTGTGCTTCGCTACGTGATACTGGCAGTAAGTTATGCGGAAGGATTTTGTTGTGTTTATTAGTTCGTAGAGAGGGTTGGAGTCACCGACCTGCTGTTCTGCAATCAGTATCCCGTGTTGGCGGAATGCTTGCATGTATAAGGCCTCCCATAGGTTCATATGTGTACCTTTTGAAAATAGGAATATATATATTAATATTATTGTAACGTTATTGCAATGTTATAGTTCCGCACCAGTCCACTGTTGACATGGTTGAGACAGCCAAAACCCACAAAGGGTTGTAAAGCTAGTGGAAGAAGATGGAAGATAAAGAAGAACCAAGCTACTGTAAAAACTTAGAGATATACATTTACCAGTATACGAAATTGTGGCTGCATGTCACCTATTGATATGCATATGCAAAATGGACTGTATAATGAGGGCTGACACTGGGCCGAAACATGTACCAGTAAAACATCGATAATACAATAAATGTTGTGCCGCCTTTGTGCTGGCATACAGTCGTATTCTAGAACAAAGATCCGTACGAATTACAGGTAGAAAGAATTTTATATTTGGAACTTAAATTTTGTGAAGCTATCTGTAATATTCTTCAATGTTCAGACGCTGAAAACCAGCAGCAGCGAGCAGCTTATTACATTTCAACAACGGGTAAAATAATCCTGAAAACAACTGGTTTTATGTTTGTGTTTTGTCTAACATGGATTCAGTTTTTAGTGAGACCCCATGTCCTCGCCCCTTGTATGGTCCAATCAAATGTGTTACGCTGTTAGTCCCATAAATCTAATTGCTGTGGCTACAATTCTGTCTTTGTATTTCGTTTCCATTGTCCAGTTTTCATTCCACATAAGAGAACTGTTCAAGCTAGGGCAGCCCTACTACAAATTTTTATTCCACTGTGTGCGCTTTCAGCGGCTTCGAAGTTGTAGCATGAGACCTATTACATCTAAAAAAAGTTAACTTTTTCAATTACATACTTTGTTACTAAGATAAATGACAGTTTTATTAATTGAAACTCGTATTCAATAGACATTTTACGCTCAATTTCCCGTAAAAATTAATTCACGTCAGAATTTTCAGGCCCTCTTTAAAAAGCCCCGACAAATACAAACACAAGGCGTTTAATTACTCTGGTCTATGTCGTACAGTAAACCTGCAGATTGGGTGCGAATCACAGAACAAACACAACTACATTCCTAAACCCGTGACCCTCGGCACATAGCTGCTTAAAGGCTAATTTAATGATCCTAAAGTACATACCCGCTTCATTAGTAGCAGGAATTATTAGAATAACTATATCTCGAAGAACGTACATGACGTAGAAACGTATTCAATTTGATCTCCCTCCAGACAAAGTGCTTCATGTCTCTGATCGGTCGTACTGATTGTCAACTATATATATATATAAAGACAGCAAGGTCTGTTGGCGTCATCATGATCTACCGAACTATTGAATGGATCTTTTCAAGATAAACATTTTTAGAAAGCTTATGGTTGACATTGTTGGTAATCTCATTTGTTTTTATTAATTCCTTCTCAAAAACTGTTTTTTAAATGCCGAACGTTAAAAATTGACAGTGCTGTCGCAAGCGGAGGGCAAGAGAAGCTAACATATCTCATGTACTTCCCTTGGCCTCAACCTGAGGCAGGACTCTCGATTTCAACGCTTTATTTCTTATTTACACGTGTCAGAAAGTTTTAGTTTCTTGTTAACATGCTGTTTGGGATCCGTTGATCTCCGAAAGAAATAACCAGCATCAAACATTAGTAAGTACAATTTTTAATGTTTATTAACACTAAAAGTATTTTTAAAATTAAATATTTAACTGTTGTTACGTGACAGTTAATAACACGGGCACAACTAGCCGTTAATAAAAGCCTCTCTGTGCAGTACGGCTAACAAATACACGTACACGTACATTTGGAGGATTGCGTTGACAGTCCGCTGAAGTGGAATGATGGTCACGTGTTTGTTCGTCCCATTTTGCATGCACTGATTAGACCTTTAAATCACGGTGGTAAGTATAAGTACCACTCCTTGAATATCCAAAATGATATGCATCCTGCAACACAGCGTATTGATGTATTCCAAATACATCTCCGAATAAACAAAGATCATTTCCACGTACAGAATTAACAGAATGGTCCTCATAACGAGCAATGTGTCTGCTGTGAGGCGGAAACTCGAGTTCAGACATTTGCCACCCGAAATTTGTGCTTCAAAGTGTTCAAGTCTGACATAGGATTTCCGAACATTTTTCAGACATACTTTACAAAGTGCAACTGTTCAACTGTGACATTCTGTTTGTTACTGTGATTGAATGTTAAAACTATGGCGCCAGTGGATAAACTTTTTCCTTCCTTATCACTTCTCTCCATGCTGCTTGTTTGATCCAGGATCAGGAATTGGGCCACGAGTGGCCGTGGGAGGGAAGGGGGGATAGACGCGAGATCCTGGGATCGGGGATGGAAGAGCTACTGTGGAGCGCAGACGATATGGTTCACATAACGGTAGGAACTGTGTAGCCGATCACACTATTTGCCAGTTTTCATTCGCCTTCTTCCAGAATTACTCGCACTGCAGCAGTCGCCGCACTACGTTTCCTGGATATACCCACAGAGGAGCCTGAAATGGCGTAGTTCTTCAGAGCCACTTTAGACAACCTCGTTCGTACCAGAGACTTCCCAAGACCAGTTGTCGTAATTGTTTTGTGACTTATCTCAGCTTCCAGGGTTAAATAATGGAATAATGCCTCTCAGGCATATCTTCGTGCACGGCGAAGATCTGAGGGCGCTTACAGACTTTGACGTGGATGGCTGGTCAACACGCTTACTTCGTAATCGACAGGCCGTGGGTTCGACTACAAGACCTGAAATCGTAGAGCCTGACTTGAGAAGACAACTCTCTGCTGGGATGTGATGCCGTGTGATCTGGTAACTATACACTGGCATTTCAGAAGAACATGTTGTCTATCATGAGCACATATAACTGCACTTGGCTGGCCAATGCTAATATAGACAGAGTGATTCAGAAGAAAATGTCATTATTTTGGGAGGTGATAATATCGGTCATTGAGAGCAAAGAAGGTTCACATGAACATGCCTCTAATTCTGAATGGTTACCAAGACAGAGCTGTTTGAATCTGGCGTGCGATGTTCTTCCTTCCCTCTTCACTCCAGATATAACTCTGTTAGATTTTTGTTTGTGAGGTTGGATGAAGAGCTAAATTTACAAAATAAAGGTGGATGCACAAGAGGAATTGCACGCTCGCATTCTGGATGCTGCTGCCTGCGTACAGGAACGTGAAGATCAATTCAGACGGACAACACGCTATGTTCGTACAAGAACTGCAAAGTGCGCTGAGGTTGACTTTGGGATTTTCGAACAATTCTTGTGAACTGTAACATATCTGTCATGTAAACATTAAATTAAAACTAAAATTATTCTTACTGTATTACCATTCACAACGCTCTCGTATTTGAAGATTCATACAGCTCTAACTCGGTAACATTCAGAACTACACACACATCCATACGAACTTTCTTTCTCACAATGACAGATACTATAACCTCAAAAATACTGACCTTCCCTCCAGACTCGCCTTGTGTGTATTCCGTGCAATCCTAATCCCCTTTTCCACCCTTCTGCGGGCGTACATACACAAAGACACAGATCTGACTTACACTTTAATAACACAACATATTTAGATATTACGCTTGTTCAGAAGCATTATTCTAAGATTGTTTCAAATTTCTGTCAATACACGTTCGTGAAACATTCGAGTGGTTTATTACATCATACTTAGGTTTGTCGGAGATTGGTTGACATGTTCTGGAAACCGCTGTAAGAGATTAGTGATAACCATGCCACAAGCAGATCATGCACAAGTCTCATTTCCACCTACTCATTTCCATCCATATATATATATATATATATATATACACCCATACCCATTTCTATTAGTTCAGAATACGCAATTTTCCTAAGTAAAACTCTACATCAATAATCACCCGTCTGATCTATCAGTCCACCCATCCACCGACCTAGCTATCTACCTACCTACCTGCCTGCCAATCGACTAACCTAACCTAACCTAACCTACCTTCGTAGCTACCCATCTACCCGTCAGTCCGTCTATCCATTCATATAGTCCAATCTAATCTTACTTATTATAGGCCAATGAGACCTAGGGCCTTCCGTTCTCCGGGTTTCAGAAGTGTTTAGTAAATAACGGGCAGGACTCCCTAGACGAGGGATCGGCCCGTTACAAGGCATCTATCTATATAGAACAACACAAACACAGAAGGTACACATACCCACGATCGAGGTAAAACTCGAACCCACTGCAGCATTCAGTATAAGGTAGTATAGTTCACGTAAGTGCGACCACTTCGATCGGCACAACTACCCAGGACAGCAAATGTTCATACTTAAGTGGATAAAATTCTCACCACCCACCGGGATTCGAATCGCGGATCATCCAGCCCACTGTCGGTCTCTATAACAACTACGCTACCCCAGCCACTTAATTTCATACCACAGACGAAATAAGCTGGTTTTAAATGACTGGGTGTACACGACATACTGACCACAAAAACCACGTGCAAAAACTGCAACATGTAAAGCCTTGGTCGGCCTCTGTTTGCATGCCAGGCAAGAATGCAAGAGACCCAGTTTGTTATCAGTTTAAAATAATGACGTTATTTAAGTGAGGCTGAACTTCCGATTGAGTAACACAGCCACATTTTCTCGCATCCCCACTTAATCTCAATTCTAACAGTAATTATCCGACGATCAGGCCCACTTTCGAACGAAGCCAGATGTACAAAGAGCATGCCAATAATTCGAATTTTCTTCAAGGCTGTGACAAAATGTTTGCGTCCACACTTGGAACCATCGCATCAGCAAAATAAAAAAATTTTTCTGTTTGATGTTACCGTAACTTCGTTGAACCGTTCTTTTTTGGTTGCTGGCCACACCACGAGCAGAAGCCATCTTTACTGTACACTTTCAGTGTGAATGCCTCATCTGTCCATACAGAAAACTGAAAATGTGAAGCAGGCTTACACAAGCAATATGGATTACAAACAGGTTCAAACTGAACAAAACAATTATAATAGTGAGAGTCATGAATACCTGAAGAGGAGTGATGGACTTGTGATTCTTTGTGTTCTATGATTTGCAATTTATTATACTTTATTAAGCGCAGTTGTTTGTTAACCTTTTAAAGCTTAATGGTTACGTGATGCACCAACAGTTTAACATTCAACAGCTGTACACTCTGCCCACACTGTATTTATGTGTTTTTTATTTATCTGAGAACAAACAGCGACTTGTTCCACTTACACCATAAACTGATTGGTTTTTATAACAGAGATGAAAAGTGTTTACAGCGCGGTACGGACTGGGTCCTTAAATACAGCAATCTAAGCTTCGTAATTAAAGGGTTAAATACTGAAAATAATGCAAAAGTGCTCATTTCCTTTACATTATCTTAATCTTATAAACATTTCCATTATATTTGCGACACGCAGCTGCAGACAGACAGACAGACACAGAACATACACGGCTCTAATTCCCTTCACTAAAACGCAGCAGCAGGCACGTGTGAATGCACTGCACGGCCGGACCAGACCCGGCGGCCGACTGCTTTCTATACAAAGCCTATGCAGCAACGAAGCCTTAACAAAGCTTGCAGTATCTGAAAGCCATCTCCTTTTATAAATCTCTTAGGCGAATACCGATGTTTCGGAATAACATTCTGCCTCCATCGTCAGGTTTGTAGAACTAGGTCCGTTTGTTATAGCAGAGACGAAGGTGAGAGTACGGTTCGTTTTTACATAGCCTTTCCACCCGGTAGATGGAGTTACTTCCCTCCAAAGGTCCGGTATCCATCCCAAAAATTACACAGTGCCGTAACCAAAAACACCACAACCAGAACATGCCACACCATGGAAATATGACAAAAGAAACATCAACTTCTAGTATGTCAACAACACGACGGACTGCGAAAACCCGGAAAAAAAAGTCAGAATATCTAGTCTACGAGCCGTGATTCGAGCCAGGGACCTACCTAGTAAGATGCACAAGTTTCAGCCATTCGATCGTGACATTCCGATATTCAGGGCAGTAGATGAGGATACTGATTACTTCTGATTAAGTATGAACGACGCTGTTGGTGAGTGATCCAAGAAATGTAAAATCTCGCTAGCTTCGTGAGTTTAATAGCAAGAAACCAGTGTCGTTATTATCAAGACATCGTTGTACCAGAACCACAGTTACAGACACACATTATTCAACTTGTGCAGGCCATTGTAATAGCCGTTAGGCTTCCCGTGCGGCACAGTTACGGTCAACAAATTCCAGTCTAGCTGCCCCACTGCACTTCAATGATACTAGATCGTTGCTATGGTGCCCCTGACCACGGCGCAGCCAAGCTTGCATCGAGGGTAACCGACTACCATTCCAATTTTACTGAAGCATTTGCTATGCACTGTGATAATCTTCACAATGGCGACTCCACAAAAATTACAGCTCTCTGTACAGAGAAAAAATAAAGAAAACAGAGATTATTTTGCATAAAATAATTAGCAGGTACACCGTCATACAACGCACTTCCTGAATAATCCTACATTCGTTACCTAAATTTAAATTTTATCACAGTATACGTATTTGGGGTAGCTCCCGGCGAAAATTCAGTGTCTCTAAAACCTACCTATTTGTTTCTCTTTTCTCTCTCCGCCTTCCCCTAATTTCTTCCTTGACTTGTTCATCTTATCGTCCTCCAGCTCCCCTTTCCTTCCTACTTCTCCTTAGCGATAACGCCCAAAACAATATCGTTACAGGACAACAGTAAAAATATCGCCCGAGCTATGTAAATTGTCACAACAGATTAGTTTTGCCAAGATATGTTTGTCCCTTGGTACAAATATCAGCAATGGTGCGACAAAATACATATACAAGAATTTCCCAGCCGATTTTATCGCCTTCCATGATACCGGCGGGAAACGTGTCGAATTTTAAAACTCAAGCACACACGATCAAAATGTTAATACCGAAAATCTACCAAAGGAAGCTTTTCTGTGAACTTTATTAACTAAGTTCGGCCTACCTCTCGGTTTATTAACCAGTGTTTCATGTCTTCATGTAAAGTTCAATTACATGAAAACTTCTAAGAGCGAACCCTGCTTCTACGTAACATAAAGGTAGGCACAATGTTTCAACTTCATAGGCTGCAGCGTCTCTAACAGGTACCTTAGCTTAATGCGCAACTCTTTAAAAAGAGGTTTACACAGCAGGCTTCTAACAGCCAACAGGTTGTTGGAATAACCGGACTCCAAGTACAAGTAGTGTGAGTCTTCAGTGCGCTCCAGAACACAATCGGAAACTTCTCTGATTAACCTGCAATTTGAATAACCAACACTCAATGTGACTTCGCCGGCAATGTTAAAGACGTTAGCCTCCATTTCACAGAGGATCTCTTCAACGTGTGCAGTGATTTTTCAACACCTGCAATTGATTTACAGCATCTTGTAAGACGTAAGAATGACAGAAAGTTGAACTATCATGTATAATTACTGGTCACTATGAAAGGCACAGACAACAAATTATTACGAAACGCGAGAGTATTTTCCACCATGTGAAGATGGAGACACGCGGGAATTTTAGATTCACAGGATCGACTATGTCCAAAAACATAACTGACTTGTATCTCAAATCTTATCGAAAGGGCCATGTACTCAAAACTACGGTGCTGTACACCAATTCCTACGTACCGTCTTCCATTTTGTGTAAGAGAGGTTCGAAGTGCATTAAGCAGTAACTAAATGCACGATTTGTACACAGTCCCAAAAGCAATTGAAAATTTGAAGCTATAAGACCTCATGCCTTAATTAGAACTTCCAGTTACAAATGTTTACTGCGCTCTTCTTTAAAATAACAACCATTAAGGAAACGGACAGATCTGTATTCTTAACATTCATCTTACACATCTTACGTAATGCCGTAAGAAATTAATAGCCCCCTTATATACGACCTCTGTTATGTTGGTAATATACAGCACTGCGCTACCTCATATTCCATCTGTACGTGAACAGCGTCACTGCAGTATCCGAGCAGTGATAGAACACAGGCGGTCGCTACAAGAGAAGGACCTCCACGGCCGACCTGCGAGGAAGTACTGCAGATGGACAGGACGCCAGCAGCGCTGTTGGCACATAGTATACAGCAGTATCTCCCCATCCACCAGTTCAAGCATTCGCGGTGTTTATGCCAATTTCGTATTGAAGTTATGTGAACATTTGAATGCCCTAATCGTAAACGGTATACAATAGAAAACAAAGAGTCATTACTTTGTGCACGACTAACCTACGGATTGTCCTCCCACTCTTTCCTATAAGGTTTTCCACTTGGAGGACAGACGGTTTTGAAAACCAAGAAGAAGAAGAAGAAGAAGAAGAAGAAGAAGAAGAAAAAAAAAGAAGGGCTACCAATTCTCCGTTCTTAGGACGTTTTCATAAGGATATTTTGAAGATACCGCATCGCAAAACGTTTAGGGTTTATCAACATGACACGCAAGCCCTTTACTGCTCGTGCCTTCCATACATATGTAAGTTCTTTGTGTGTCTAATGAGTTTCTCACTAATGAAGCCAGCGACTGCGTTTCAAAGGAACTCCTGTTGTTATTACCGCCTTCCGTGTACTCATCTTCTGTTAATCGATGCCATCGTCAAGTGAATTCAGGATCCAAATACAGTCATTAATTTAACATGCAATGCAGTAGTACCACGGCTAGCTTCACTACACAAACACCAACGTTTTATGAAATTTCCTGACGTCACGGAGATATCAAAAGAGGTTCAAATCGGGTCACGCAGCACTTTATTAGACGCACAACAAGAAAAAACTATGAGTCGGGAGGCTATGTGAAATTATAGCCAACTTAAAGGCTTAAATGAAGAAAGAAAAACTTTCAAATGTCCTCAGTTAATTACAAAAGGTCATTAGTCCGTCAGATTTAGTTAAATCTTTACGTTAATACAACACGAATTGATAATTAGTGAGTACTGAAGAGTGATGGCATCTTCCCCCCGTTTTACCTACCAGCGTGTACAAGCAAGCACGACGTTCCATGCCCCCACTCTTCACCACTCCATCCTAAGGACTCATTCATTCATAACAGTAATACCTCACATCTCCACATGTCTGCGATTTGTCATTTGTAATGTCCAAAATCTGGAGTGTAAATGGGAAAAACTTGTGCTCTCATCTCGCAGAGGTTTAGAAAGTTTTAAGATCAGCTATGGGATTTATAACACATTTAACTGAAATGGAGAGTAAGACGTTGAATACTCAAGTGTGATATGAAGTAATCAATATAATTTACCTCAAACATTAGTTTCAGCATCTACTATTCAACAGAGCCCATATTTTGTGTGAGCAATTGTGTAAAATACGCAATATATTTTAGAAGGATTTTCGTCGTTTGTTTGAGAGAAACGGTTCAAACCGTATAAAACGAACACACAAATAGCAATAGTAACAATTTTATGCACTTTCAAAATACCACTGATTGTATCATTTTCTGACCCCCGTCACCCGACCAATTCTCTACACAGATGCTGTTCAACAATCGGAAATACATTCAGCGGGGTTTCACTTCCCGTGCTGCCGTCTATAGTGAGACGACGTGACGCCCACGGGCGGATACTCACTGACAACTATACCCAGCGCTAACACATAGAGAAGTCGAAAACTTGGCAAGTTTCCCACACTGCAATAACAACCTCTCCAAACCTGCAATGCTGCAGCAGCAGTTCAGTGACAATTATATGAACATTTTGCTGATAAAGTGACAATACAGCGCAAGAGGGCAGAGGCAATGCGGGGTCCTCATTCCCTGACTGCTTATCTCAATCTCTAACGCTTCAGTGACGAGATTACAAAGACCACTTTAATTTGTTCACGAAGTAGTCAAGATGGCGTTTCGCGCAGGAATAAGATGAAGCCAACTTGGTAGGTACAGTACGCTCTGATGGACTCTTCCACAAACGCAAACGCCTACAGATGCCGACTCCTGTGCCTAAGCACTGCGCTATCAACACAAACACTACAAGTGTCTTACAATAACTTGACCCAAGCATAATTATCTATCACAGTTCTCGCTTGACACAGCACTCACAGCTCTCCGGAAAGTAAAACTTTTAGTGAAAGTCAGTCGTTCAGCCAAATACGTTTGGACACTTCGACGTAAAAAAGAGTTATTAATTTAACAATTTTCCAACTAGATGCGACTTATTCAGTTTATTACATTACTGAATAAGTCGCATCTAGTTGGAAAATTGTTAAATTCGATTCACGATGCACGGACCCATGTACATAAAATTTAAAGATTTACTACTTCTGCATGTAAATGTTCAAAGACGCTAAGAATATATGAGTTTATAATATATCACCCTATGATGAATGGAATGGACGTGGAATGAAGCGGATCTACTACCGGGGTGCTGATAAGTCCTTAGCCCGACCAGGAAGGAAACAAGCTCGGAAGCATTTTAGGGACCCGCGCGATTTCAACAACATCGAGACGCGAGCTGTTTTCAAGTTTTTTTTTTCTGCAAGGCAAGGCGCCAAAGGAAATTAACACCATTCTGACAGAAACATTCGCTTGTTCCTTTCCTGGTAGTGCTAAGGACTTATCAGCACCCCTGTACATAAACTTCGATAGAACATCGCGAGATCTGCCCCCAAAAAATTAGTAAAACCACAAAACAATCAGGATAGCCAAATTTTGGCCCGAGATGTCAACATACACCCTCCCGAATATGAAGCTGTTGTATCAAAGTTTTATTTATTCACCAACTGATGCACTAGTGAAATGTCCTTTAAAAAAAATTAAATTTACATTAAAACAGCTCCGACATGTTTCGATGTTACAGTTACACCATCATCAGGGAGCGCATTAGTTTGTGCTTACTAAAGTTACAGTTATTAAAATAGTCCATTAAAATACATCGGTGTGTGGTTAATGCGGTGGTGGTGCGGTGATGTGAAAAAAAAGATGAAGCTGTAGTGTTGCCCACATGGCAGCCGTGATCGGTTACAAGCACTGGTCCATGTAAATATACATCAACTGACGAGCATGAAGACACAGTAACAGATCTGAGATCAACACAGACCTACCAAGACAGTACGAACAGCTGACTGCGGCAATTCTAGAACTCAGAAAGTTCTGGTCGCAGAAGTTACGTCACACAATTTTGTATACGTGAAACAAATCATGTGCATAAAGTTCTATTAATTTAAACATTAAAATTAAGTCACGAGGACGATACGTTTATCTAACTCTACAAAGGGAAGAATACTTCCCGAAAATTGTTCAACATTTAGCCGAACAACCACGAAACAATATAACATATGTCGAAACTCACGCGCAAATGTACCTGGGCTGCGGTCGTGGAGCGAAGACCCATGAAAACAGTAAGTAGACGAGTAAAGGCTCTCAATAAATTTACATCAGATCACCAGTTTGGTTAAGAATCGTCTGCTGCGTGATAACGACACTCAGCAGACGTTGTAGGTATTTTTATATTTCATTTTAAAATGGGATACAATTATTGTAAGTAGTACTAGTACAATAATCACATAAATTGATTTAATTTCGTAATGAACAAATTGAAAGAAATAAATAATGTGAAATACTGAAGAGTTGTGCGTGCTTACTTGATGATTACAGAAGGAGGTACGTAAAATGTTACACTTCCTGGAATCATATCAAGTGACATCTACAGTTTAGCCACATACACACTAAGTATTGCCAATTACAGAAACAAGCTATGCATTGTACGTGTAACGTAATAGTGCAGGGCATTCGCCTAACGTTTGTACCTCCTCGGTAACCCTAACAGCCTGACAACATCTGTGTTGAAGACAGCGTATTTATGGCAATTTAATGTTGCCTTTAACAATAAGACGCACTTCGGTCATGTTAAGTACATGACATTTTTGCCCGAGTGTAACCAAATTTGAATTTTCGAGACAGACTTGCATAGAAACCCCAATATAACAGTTCACGGAAATCCGTCCAATGGGAGCAGTGCTGATATATGCGGACGGACAGGCGGACGAACATGACAAAGCTATAGTGCAGTGCATGGTTTTTGGTCGGTTGAATTTTCAAACGGTAGGCTGGAGGCGAGTCATAACGCAGCGACAGCGCCGTGATTGGTCTAGACCTACTCTCTGTCTCTGTAAATACAGCTGTCTTTGTCACAGTGAAGTTCCAAGCAAATAAACACCCACGCCTCGCCACTTCACCACACTCAGTAGGACCGACCGCCAGCTCCCCTAACTCCTCCCCGACCAAAAACCACACACTGCGCTACAACAGGCACCTTTCGCGACAGGCGCACGCACCTAAAAACTCAACCCGAAATCCTTAAATCACATGAGAAGTAACACGATACCACATTCAGAGAAGTGTTCAGAAGATGTGATGATGTGTCGTTGGGCGAACTGTCCCCGACGTTTACGAAGGATCCGCCATTGAAGATGAGACAACTAAGAAAACTCGGGACATCTGCAACCAATAACCCAGCGACGCGGCGCAATATTCGAGAGGAAAAGATACCTCATCGTTGACAGAGACTGCAATCGAGCCTTAAAAAAAATTTACCTTTAAAATTGGACTGCTGTTAACATTGCAGTGTGCTGTCACGGACTGCTGATAACAATGCAGTGTGCTATCACGGACTGCTGATAACATTACAGTGTGCTATCACGGACTGCTGATAACAATGCAGTGTGCTGTCACGGACTGCTGATAACATTGCAGTGTGCTGTCACGGACTGCTGATAACATTGCAGTGTGCTGTCACGGACTGCTGATAACATTGCAGTGTGCTATCACGGACTGCTAATAACAATGCAGTGTGCTGTCACGGACTGCTGACATCATTGCAGTGTGCTGTCACGGACTGCTGACAACATTGCAGTGTGCTGTCACGGACTGCTGATAACATTGCAGTGTGCTGTCACGGACTGCTGATAACATTGCAGTGTGCTGTCACGGACTGCTGATAACATTTCAGTGTGCTAT
>Ga0123354_10011991_pt1 | contig 13424 bp, 7 predicted proteins | sample TergutLab28metaG_2_FD_97872 | JGI IMG/M metagenome (GOLD analysis project Ga0123354, IMG submission 97872) | Labiotermes labralis P4 segment gut microbial communities from Petit-Saut dam, French Guiana - Lab288 P4 | ecosystem: Host-associated > Arthropoda: Insects > Digestive system > Gut ... | reverse complement strand
ACGACCGGCCCGGGGCACCGCGTATCGCGTTATGGAGAATGTATTGCGTAAATGGAAACAACTGATTGTCTGGCTGAAGGCTCACAAGATAGTGATGATTCCGCTGGCTGTTGTTGCCTACATTGGCGTGTTGGCTTTGATTGGTTGGGGAGAGAGTAAGACGGGCATCGAAGCCTCGCCCAGCCCGAGCGCATCGGCCAGCCACACCCCAAGCCACTCGGCCACACATTCACCCACGGCGACACCTTCGCGCACCCCAACACCATCGAGTTCGCGCACCCCGACGCCGACGCCGACCCCGACCCCCAGCGCAACGCAAACGACAACAACGCAGGCGCCACCGACGGTCACGGTGACCGCTACGAAGACAACGACGATACCTGTTTCGCCTCCCACCGATCAGCCGTCTGACACCCCTACGGATCAGCCGACCGACACCCCGACCGATCAGCCAACCGACACCCCGACCGATCAGCCAACCACGGATGACTCCTCGGACACTGGTGGCGGGGGCAGTGCACCCTGAGAGTCGGGTAGCCAGCGGGTTGTGCAGTCTTGTTGATCGGTCAATACGCATCATCGGGCCGGGCCATGGGAACGGCGCGCCGAAGCCGACGAACTGACCACGACAAGGTGAGGCAATCGCGTTTCACGCCGCCTTGGTGGGTGTCTAGCGGCCACCGCTCGGCCAGGGAGAACACCCGGCGAACACCTGGCAGAGCCGTGTGCGGCTCCACACGCCAGCCCAGATCACCACAGCAGCAACATGGACCTGGCTTGGCTCACGTTTCTCATAGTCATGGATCGAAAATGCTGTGGCAAGGTATTTTGATAGTGTTTTTGGCGGGGATTTGCACACTAACGGGAGTTGCTTGCCAGTCACCCCTTGATTCTCCTCCTTAGGAGGGGTGGCGGCGGAGCCGCCGGGGTGGTTTTCCTAAGTGTGTGCGGGAAGGTGACCGACCACCCCGTCAGTCGCTTCGCGACTGCCACCCCTCCTAAGGAGGGGAATAGAACCACCCAGTCAGTCGCTTCGGTACTAATCTGAGCCAAGTCAGGACACACCAGCCCAGATCACCGCAGCAGCAACATGGACCTGGCTTGGCTCACGTTTCTCATAGTCATGGATCGAAAACGCTGTGGCAAGGTATTTTGATGGTGTTTTTGGTGGGGATTTGTACACTAACGGGAGTTGCTTGCCAGTCACCCCTTGATTCCCCTCCTTAGGAGGGGTGGCGGCGGAGCCGTCGGGGTGGTTTTCTTTAGCGTGTGCGGGAAGGTGACCGACCACCCCGTCAGGCCCTTCGGGCCTGCCACCCCTCCTAAGGAGGGGAATAGAACCATCCAGTCAGTCGCTTCGGTACTAATCTGAGCCAAGTCAGGACACACCAGCCCAGATCACCACGGCAGCAACATGGATAACCATTTGCTTGGAGTCTTGCCGTGGCTGGATGTATCATGTTCTCCGTATGTGACTCTAATCTCAAAAAAGGGGGACAATTCGATGTCGTCTGTTCATTCTTCAGGTCCACGGGTGATTGCTTGGCTCACCAATAGGGGTAGACGGCTTTTGGCTGGGGGCGCGGCGCTCGCCCTGGTCGGAGGTTTGCTTACTGTCGTTGCGCCATTGGCCCCCGCGCAGGCGGCCACGCTGAACGAGACAGAGAAAAATGACACTATGGCGACGGCGAATAGCTTGCCGTTGGGGACCACGATTCAGGGGCACTCTTGGGGCACGAATACCACGTATTACGGCACTGTTGGTTATGATGATGACTACTACAGGTTTTCGGTGTCTTCGACCAGCAAGTTGGGGTTGAGTTTCTCGTGGCCGCAGATCGTTGGTGTGAACGGTACTAACACGGCTTATCATTTGACAATTCTTGATTCGAACAATGCGACCCGGTTCTACTATCAGCCGACGAATGCCGAATACAGTGGTTCCTGGTTCAGTAACTTTTCGGTTTTCCTTCCGGCCGGAACGTATTTTGTCGATGTCTACGGCGATACAAACTCCAACACCTGGCAGAACACGATGTACAGCCTCACGGTGACGGCCACGCCGCCGCCCACAGGCATAACGTATGAGCAGGAGTTCAATGATTCGAACGCGACGGCGAATAGTTTGCCGTTGGGGTCGACGATTCAGGGGTCGTCTTGGGGCACGAATACCACGAATTACGGCACTGTTGGTTATGATGATGACTACTACAGGTTTTCGGTGCCTTCGACCAGCAAGTTGGGGTTGAGTTTCTCGTGGCCGCAGATCATTGGTGTTTCCGGAACTAACACGGCTTATCATTTGACGATTCGTGATTCGAATAATGTCACCCGGTTCTACTATCAGCCGACGAATGCCGAATACAGCGGTTCCTGGTTCAGTAACTATTCGATTTTCCTTCCGGCCGGAACATATTATGTCGATGTCTACGGCGATACAAACTCCAACACCTGGGGGAAAACGTACAGTCTCAAAGTGACTGCCGCGGCAGGTAATTATGAGCAAGAATTCAATGATTCGATTGCAACGGCGAATAGTTTGCCGTTGGGGTCGACGATTCAGGGGTCGTCTTGGGGCACGAATACCACGAATTACGGCACTGTTGGTTATGATGACGACTACTACAGATTCACCGTGCCGTCCAGCATGCAGGTTAGAGCCGCTTTGTCCTTCGCGCAGATCACCCCGACTTCGAGTAACCACGATGCCTACAACGTCACAATCTATGACGCCAATTTGAATACGTTGGGAAGCGAGGCAGTGTCGATTGAACAGTTCAGTGGAGCGAGCCTTACGCTTAACCTGTCAGCCGGGACGTACTTCGTCAAGGTATATTCGGATTCAGGTCGCGCCGTCTGGGGGAAGACGTACTCATTGTCGGTTGGTGCCATAATGACGGGCGCGACGCCGAAAATAACGGGCACCGCGGCGGTTGGCAAGGTGTTGACGGCGGTTCCAGGCACCTGGTCGCCGTCGTCGACCAAGTTGTCGTATCAGTGGTTGCGTGCTGGCGTGGCGATCAGCGGGGCGACAAGTTCGACCTACACACTGGTGGCGGCTGATGCGGGTAAGGCAATATCTGTCAAGGTGACCGGAACATTGTCTGGGTATGCGAGTGTATCCAAGACGTCCGCGACGGTCACAGTGCCTGTGCCGACTGTCGTGGGCGCTACGCCGACCATTTCGGGTACTGTGGCGATTGGCAACACATTGACTGCCAAACCGGGCACGTGGTCGCCGTCGGGCGTGAAGTTGTCGTACCAGTGGTTGAGGAATGGCGTGGCTATTAGTGGCGCGACCGGCTCGACGCATGTGGTGGTGGCGGCAGATGTTGGGGCAATGCTTACTGTCAAGGTGACCGGCACATTGACCGGCTATGCGACTGTTTCGTTAACATCAGCGGCAGTGTCAGGCTCGGCCAATTGTGGGTTTTCGGATGTGTCGGTTACCAGCTCGTATGCCGGTTACATTTGTTGGATGAAGACTTCTGGTGTTACTACTGGTACCACACCAACAACGTTTTCCCCGGCGGCGAATGTGACCCGCGGGCAGATGGCGGCTTTCATGTACAGGTTGGCTGGCTCACCGAAGTTCACACCCCCAACGAAGCCTTCCTTTAGTGATGTGCCAGCCAGCAGCGAGTTCTACAAACAAATCGAGTGGCTCAAGCACACTGGCATTACGACAGGCACCACACCAACGACGTTTTCGCCATCGGCAAATGTGACGCGCGGGCAGATGGCGGCTTTCATGTACAGGTTGGCTGGGTCGCCGACTTTCACCCCCCCCAAGACAGCTTCCTTTGGCGATGTGCCAACTAGCAACGAATTCTATAAGCAGATCGAGTGGCTTAAGCATAAAGACATAACTACAGGTACTACAGCGACAACGTATTCACCGTCGGCGAATGTGACCCGGCAACAGATGGCTGCGTTCATGTACCGCCTTGCCCAAGGACGCTATTACTGCACCAGTTACAAAACCGGTGTAAACTGTTGACACACAGCCCCCGCCAAATTGGATTACACTGCTCCCGTGGGCGGTGGGCTCAATGATACGTCGCTGCTGGCGTGTCTGCTAAAATATTCTGTTATGGAAGTTCTGGCCGTCGCCGTCATTCCGGCGCGAGGTGGTTCAGTTGGCATACCGCACAAGAATTTGATGCCAGTCGCTGGCGTGCCCTTGCTGGTCCGTGCGATTGAGGCTGCGCGCTCGGCAGGAATTTCACACGTTGTTGTCAGCACCGATGATGCAGACATTGAAGCGATGGCCCTTCGGAATGGGGCTGATGTTGTGCGCCGTCCGGCTCCGCTGGCTTCGGGGGTTGCGTCGTCTGAAGCGGCGATCCTGCATGCACTTGACGCATTGGCCGGCGGTGATCAGGCGGTATGGGTCAAAGCTGATTCAGTGGCTGAACCTCGTTCATTGGTTCCGAAAATTGTTGTGTTTTTGCAGGCAACATCTCCATTTATCCGTTCATGCGACATCAGCGACGCCATAAATCGAGTAGTTGCGGGCGAAGCCGACTGCGTGTTTTCTGCTGTCGTGACGCACGCTTTTCAATGGGGTCTGAGTGGGGGGAAGATCGTGCCAGTCGGCCATCCGGGCGACCAACGACAAATGCGACAGGAGTTGCCGCCGCGATGGCAGGAGACCGGTGGTTTCTATGTCATGAGACACGATGGTTTCCGGGCTAGCCGCCATCGTTTCTTTGGCCAACTCGCTATCCAAGAGGTGCCTGAGGAGACGCACTTCGAGATAGATGCACCGATGGATCTTCGAATCTGTAACGCCATCGCGCCGCTCGTTGTCCCGAGTCATGTGTCTCCGACTGTCGACGCGATTGTCACTGATTTTGATGGCGTTCACACGGATGATCGCGTAATCATCGACTCAACCGGGATCGAACAGGTTGTCGTGAACCGACGGGACGGATTGGGCGTTGCACACGTCAAGGCTGCGGGCAAGAAATTCCTCATTCTGTCAACTGAGCGGAACATCGTCGTGGCTGCGCGTGGGGCCAAACTCGGTGTGGACGTCCTGCATGGTGTGGACAACAAGAAGGCAGCGCTGGAAGAGTGGTTGGCTGCACAGGAAATCGACGCCGAGCGCGTCGCATATTTGGGTAATGACGTGAACGACCTCGAAGCAATGGGGCTGGTGGGTTGGCCGTGTGCAACTGCTGATGCGGACCCAGCCGTTCGTAGCGCAGCCCGGATTGTGCTGCGAGCGAATGGTGGCGGTGGCGCTGTTCGTGAGTTGTGTGATCTTGTCTTGGGTGCCGCTGGCGCGATCAATGATATCGAGGCAGAACCGACTAACGCTTGGTGTAACATTGATGAAGATGCCTGCGTCGACAGCGGACACACCCATTGATATTGAGGAAAACAAAGATGAATGAGCTATGTGACTTGCCGGTTGGTGGCGACAGCCCCGTATACATCGTTGGAGAGATTGGTATCAACCATAATGGCGATGTCGAAATCGCAAAGGAGTTGATGCGTGCCGCCGCATCGGCTGGCATGAACGCAGTGAAATTCCAAAAGCGAAACCCCTTGGTCTCCACCCCCCAGTCAATGCGTGCCACCATGCGGATGACGCCATGGGGTGAAATGAGTTACTTAGACTACCGACTGCGGATCGAATTGGGCCATGATGAATATGAGGAGATCGCCGCTGAAGCGGCTCGTCTTGGTATTGACTGGTTCGCGTCGCCTTGGGATGTCGACTCAGTTGCCTTTCTTGAAGACTTTGACGTGAAATGTCACAAGGTGGCATCCGCAAGCCTGACGGACTTCAACCTACTGCGGGCGATAGCCGCCACTGGTAAACCGATTCTCATGTCGACGGGAATGTCCACAATTGACGACGTGGACGCGGCGGTTGAAATCACTGGCAAGGATCGTTTGGCATTACTCCATACAACGTCTACGTATCCTATGCCTCCTGAGGAGGCGAACTTATTGAACATTCCAATGCTTCAGAAGCGGTTTGGTGTTCCGGTGGGCTATTCGGGCCACGAGACTGGCCTGCAGATTTCTCTCGCGGCAGTTGCATTGGGAGCCAAGGTTGTCGAGCGCCACATTACGTTGGACCGCGCTATGTGGGGGTCCGATCAGGCGGCATCGCTTGAACCGCCTGGGTTCCAGCGGCTTGTGCGTGATATCAGAATCATTGAGCGAGCTCTTGGCACGAGTGTTAAGGAAGTCCGGCCGGGGGAAAAGGCCAAAATTGTCTCTTTGAGAGGCGAATGACACGGGTTTCGAGAAGGGCGATGCTCAGTTTGGTTCTGGCGTGGGGTGGACCCAACAGAAAGGTAGCGCATTAATGAATGGCACGGCGAAAAAGAGTCTGCTTTCTCGGCTCCGATTTTCCATTGAACAGTACGGCTTTCGTTTGACCATCGTAAGAGCTGTTGCCGCGCTTCTGGGTGCGAGGGAGCGAATCAGGACGTGCCACCGGTGGGAGTCACGGCTTGAATTGCCCAAAAAGCCGAATGACGGCAAACGGGCCGCATCCCCTTCAATCCAAGACCTGATCTTGCGTCGCGATCTGCCGATGCTGGCGCACAAGGCTGAACTCTCACATCAGTTTTCGACATTGCGCAGATACTGGAGAGACACTGCGGATTCAGGCACGGTTGGGGGAATGATTCAAAGCATCACGTCATCGCCGGTTTTCGGGAAAGATGTTGATGCTCGCATGTATGTGCTGGGTGCCGCGACCTTACGTGACCTGGGTGACTTTTCCGGTGCCAAGTCCTGTTTGGATTGTCTGGTGAGTGTTGGCGCGTTGGACGAGGTCGCTTATCAGCTTCCGGCAGCAGCCTTTGCTCATGAGCATGGGTATAGCAGTCCGAAAATTGAGAGGGCGGCCGCGGTTTGGAGCCTGCTAAACGATGGGTCGTTGAGTGCGCGGGTGTGGGAGTTTCTGCGGGCCAAAACGGTGGCAGTTGTCGGAAATGGGGACTTGCGAGGCCGTGGGATGGGTGAGGAAATCGACGCCCACGATGTGGTGGTTAGATTTAACAATTACCCGAAGGGTTATGAAGAGGACATTGGATGCCGAACGGACATTTGGTGCAGAGGAAGCCATAGCTCGGTGCACGACAGGGTGGACATCGGCCAGTACAAGTTCGTGATTTGGGGGCATGATTTTGAATGTGACTTCTTGGAGATGCACGAGCACCTTGACATTTTGGCGCGGTATGCCAGGTGGTACCCGGAGCGAATAGCGATGATTCCCCATGCTGTCCGGGCGGCTTTGAGGACGGACATGGGTGCCCCAGTGCCATCGACCGGCCTGCAACTTGTTGCCTGGCTCCACGACCTATTGGGCGGCCTGGACGGGGTCGATCTGTATGGATTTGGAGCAGTCGACGGTGCAGTACGTCAAGCGGGAGGTGGTCACTTCTATGATTCTCTGGGGGATTACTCGGACCGTCACGGCGCAGCCGGTGAAGCTGAATTCTTCGCCTCAATGCTTGGAAACAGTATTGAACAAGTAGTGCCCGAGGCGACAGTTGATACGCCGAAAGGGGGCCCAACCGTCTTCATGTGTGCCTATCGTCCGTTCGACCGCGCCAGTGGCAGGACCGGTGGCCCGGCTGGTGTGCAGCACACGATCCAAGTGCTGTGCAATGATCGGCTCGGTGGCGCTGAGCTTCATTACTTGTACGAGATTGACAAGGCAGTTCTGACCAAAGCGCTTGCAACGGAGAACAAAGGGCTTCGGGCGAAAGTGACGGACGTCATTTTGGGGGCGGAGGCCATCCAGCGATCCAGTGAAGTCCGCCAGCGGATCGATGCGCATGACACACCGCTGTTTATCTGTCATGACCTGGGTACGGCTTACGGTGCGCTTCTGCTTGGGCAGCCATACGTGGTGGTCCACCATCTCCAAGGCTCAGTCTTGGACGAAATGGAGTCGATTGGGCTGGACCCAACCGAGTACGAGCGTCATGTAGCGTCAAGCCTTGAAAAGGATGTGTTGCTTGGAGCCCAACGGGTGTACTTCCCCAGTGCAGGGGCCGCCCAAGTCTACAGACAGCAGTGCGACCCGGAGGTCGAGTCGAAGGTGCACTTCGCAAGCTACCCCCTGTATAACACGCTGGTTGACGACCACGAAGATGATGACAGCGACAGGACAGATAATTCTGATGGGACTGATGGCGAGTCGATTGATACGGTCATCGAGAGTCTTGGAATCAGGTCACGGAAGGTGACACCGTGCGACACGTTTATCAGTATCTCGGATTACAACCTAGACAAAGGGTTAGATCGGGTGCCGGCGTTGCTCGCCGAATACAGCGAATTCGCCGGGCGAAAAGTGGAATGGATCGTCGCTGGTGGCGTTGCTAATCGCGTATTGTACGACGAGCTTTGCCAGGCTTGCTCGGAACTAGGTGTTGAAGGCCATCTTCTTCCGCGCAGAATTCCGCATGATCAAGCAATGGCACTCTTGGAGTACGCCGACTACTACCTAATGATGCATCGCAGGTCAATCTTTGATCTTGCGACGCTCGAAGCGATGCGCAAGGCGAAACCATTGATCCTTTCTCCTGTAGGCGGCAATCTCGACCTAGACATCGAGTCTAATGTTGAGTTTGTCGACCCGGATCAGCCGGAAAGCTGGCCAGAATTGGTTCGGAAAGTCCAGGAAAGAGACCGCGAGGCTTGGGGGTTGTTGAATCGTCGTATTTATGAGGAGCACTTTTCTCCTTCTGCTTTCGTGGAGCGGTATTCAAGAATGGTCTCTGAGGAGTTGATGGAGTGTGGATTGGCGGATCGGAGCAAGACATAATGTCGAGAGAGGAACGAGGCGTGTCCGCTCTCGATAACCTCGGTGCGGATCGAGTCGAGTCAGGCGATGCATTGAGCGCCGGTCCGAATGGAGATGATTGCAAACCATCAGTGGTCTACTTCGCAAGCAAGAGCGTCTTTCTGCTGCGAATGCTGATTCATCGACTAACCTTGCCTTCTGCACACGTGCCATATTTGCTTATCACTGACAGCCCGTCGTTCCGAGGGTTTTGCTTCGATGAGCTTGTGAAAGGTGGGTTCTTTGCTGGTGTGGCAGCGCTGCATTCTGACCAATTGTCGCGGGGGGATGATCTTTCCCTTTCAGATGTCCTGGGCTCGCATGCGCATGGTTTGGCGGGGTCCTTGGATTTCGATTCTGACGCATCGTTCATATCGACGCATGAATGGGATACTGATTTCGAGTACCTTCTTGCGCGATCAGGGGTCACCTACCGGTCCTTGGAGATTTCTCCAAATCAGGCGGTTGAGGTGGAAGTGGGGGCACGAAAGTGGATGACGTATTGGCGGGGAAAAGACTACTTTGAAAAGATGAGAGACGCGGGTTTGATTTCCTTCGGATCTGCCCACTCGGTTCCGATTTTGGATGAGGCGTCCTCGATATCGCGCACTCGGTTTTCCCATTTGGACTTCGAGACATGGAGTTTTCGGGCTGTCTTGAATAGCTTGGACGCGACCCGGCTGGACGCGTTGCTTCGTTTCTATCAATTTGACAGGCGCCCCAGTGATCTGGCGGGCGAGCAACTCATGGTGCGGCAAAGCAGCGGGTTTGCCTATTTTCCGCTGCGTGAAGCATGTGAGCGGAATCCAGTATTGGGTGCAAGTCTTGGTGCGCTGGTCGATGGCAGTAAGCCGACCGACTCGTGTAAGGCGGTTGTGTATTCCGATGCGCTCGCCCTGGATTATCTTGGGATATCCCATAGACAGACGTGGGTGAAGGGACACCCACGCGATCAGGTGCAGGCGGCGGACCTTTCGGCTGGCTACTATGGGCGAGCGCGGGATCTTGGCATGGTGCCGGTTGAGCTTCTTGGGTTAGTAATGGAACGGGAGGGACTCAAGTTTGCGCGTGGTATCACGTACGGATCAGCTGGCAACGATAGTGTTGCGCGGATGTGCGACAGGGTTGTGGGACTTGGTCAGGGCTGGCAGAGAAACCTTTGGAAAGTCCATTGCCTGGTGGCCGCAGTCGCATTTGCCGCGACGATCAAGCGAGAGCCGCTTGAGATATGGGTAAGGGACGAACTCGTGCCTGTGGTGACCGAAATGTGCTCTCGAAGGGATCGTGCCAATCTTACTTTCCGCCCGATGTTTGAGGATTCTGAGATTCCCGATGGGGCGTTTGTAATTCTCGACGATCCGGGCTCCGACGAGACGGCTCGACGGGTCGGTGACATAATAACTCAAGAGCGTGGAGTCCTGGGAGCGCTCGTCCTGGATGTCGCCAGCGAATGGTCGTTCCCGGCGGGAATGGACGCGTCGCTGTGGGAAATGCGTCTTCTGAACATACAGTGCGCCCGAAATGCACTGGCGCGGGATACGACCGAGGTGATTCATCTAGTCAGTGGGGACCCGGCCATCAGAAGAGCCTTCAGCGGCTGGAGGTATTCGACGACATTGGCGCGGTCCCAAATAGCTGTCTCGGCTCGCCGACCGACCACCACAGATCGCTTGAGCATGGCGAGACGCCTTCACACGAGCGGGCTCATTTTCGACCTTGAGCGGGAACTAGGATCTGTGGAAGAATTGTCTGCCCTCCGGGGTGACGTGGCGAGTTTTGGGCGAGTTCACCTGGCGGAACTGACTGCCATCATCAGTGGAAAACCCGAACTGACTTCAGACTTCCTGATGGACTTCCTGGGCCTTGTTCTCAGGAGCCAAGACGACCTGAATGACTGGCTCGATGTGCTGTCCAATTCCCCGGCTGGTGTTGTCACATGTATCGCCGCAAGGGACACGATCGGTTCTCACTTGACTGAGAATTCGCAGCAAGCCCTTGGCAATCTTGGTATTACCTCCAATCTCATGCCACCGAATCTTTGGCGTGGCTATGTAGCAGTGTTGGAAGGCGGCACCGCACTGGCTGAGCATTATGCTGACGAGGGGGACGAGGCGCCAGTGGTTTGGGATGGCCCAATCGACACTAGTTATGTGCACCTTGAGAGCGCTCCTTGGCGCCAGGGCGACTGCGCAATATGCATGATCAACGGACGTGACGTGGCCGTAAATCACAGAGGTTTGAACTTTGTTGTATTTGATGGACGGACTGGTTCGGTCTTAGACTCGGTGGCTTTCGATACATATCTGCCAGGTAGAGATTGTGTTCGCAGCGACCACAGATCAGCGGTCGTCGCGAGGCGAGTTGGCCAACCAGAAGACTAGCTTGAAAAACTAGCTCAAGACAGTTTCTGGCTTTTGCCACTCGTTCTGAAGGAAACTAAGCGTTGTGGGTGGGACAAGCTCAGCAATTCCATCCCAGTCCTTTGTCTCCAGGAGCTTGCGCACTCGGGAGGCGGAAATTACGCCGCCGCCCTGTTCTTTTCGTTTGATTTCACGAAACTCGATACCGTATTCAGGCAAGATGCGCGCCATGGTTTGGTTATACTGCTCCGTGATGCGATCTAAGGGCTCTTCGCCCGCAAAACGGACTGAGATATCCAACTGCGGCGCGATGAATTTCGCAAAGAGTTCAACATCGCCTGATGGGTCAATTGTTTGATCCTGCAAATCGGATTTCCCAAAATAATCGTTAAAGGTCAGCGATGAGATAATGAACTGCCCGCTCGGGATCACCGTGACATTCTGCAAGTCCTTTGTGCCTTCAGAGATCAGGCGGAAGCGATCGACAAACTTGAAATCGCTCTTGTCCTCTTCAACGGCAAAAACATAAAGGTGGTCTACCTGAGAACTGGCATAGTCAATGAGGTAGCGATGCCCTTTAGTGAAGGGATTGCAGTTCATCACGATGCTACCGATGCGCAAGCGTTGCCTCCTCAAGGATCCCAGATAATCCCGGAAGGGCCGACCATAAGGTAGCTTGTCGTCATCTGTTGACGCAGATTGCTGCTTGAGTCTGGCGAACTCAGCACGGTCGTTCTCACAACCCACATCCTCAAGAAGACCAGACTCGGACAACCCGGCGTGTATGGCATATGCAATGGCCTGGTTTCCGTTTTCGGTGAAATGTTGATCGTCAAACAGGACCTCACCGTAGTTGTGCGGCCGTTGAAAAAGGTTTCTCAAGTCGATATGGCTGTATGGTATCTTAAAGCGGTTAAACTCAAACAAATTCACGTTGTAGCCAAGCAGAAGGATGTCGCCAGGTTGTAACGGCATACCTCTCAGTATTCCGCCCACGTAGCGATGTCGATTATTTAGCAGGTATGCATAGTCCTGGACGTTAACGCGAATCGAATGATCGTTGAAGAGTCCTTGAAGCAAAGCTGATGGTGTCTTGTCATCAGGCGATCCAAACCCCATCACGCGGCAACCGCCGAACATGAATAAGGTTCGCTTTGGATCCACAGCCTCAACTGGATTAACGCGATGGCCGTCACGGATATTCACATATGTACTTTTGTAATCATGAAAATGTAAAGCTCCATCGGCGCCAACGCTGCTTGGCGGTGTTGCCAATAGCGCCAGGACGGACTCAGCATCGTTATAGGGGAAACCCTCGAAACCCCTGAAGCATTGACTTAACTCTGCGCCGTTGTTTAGCTTTTTCCGCACGTCACGATAATGGATCGAATTACTCCTTATCCACCGCTCATTGTCCGAAAGATACGGCAATTCCTGTTCGGGGAAAACCGGAAGGTCGCAACAGACAATGTGAATGTCGGGCACTTCACGAAGCTTTTCCAGAATGGGCTTACAGAGGTAATGGTAACAAAAGGCTGAAGTTGAAAACTTTCGAAAAGTCATTACTCTCAAACCTCGCTCATGGCAAGCAGCGATAAAGTCTGCATCAGACGAGCTAAGCATCACTAGGGTGGTGCCAGGACTCAGACTTGCATCAGAAAAGCTGCTAAACGCGACCTCACCAAACCACGAGCGTTTAGTGAAAGATACAGAAACGTCAATGTCTGACAACCAAGCCGTCACCAAAGCGCTCGACTCAGGATCGTGAAAAAAGCTGGAAATGACAGCAGAAAAGAGAGGCCATTCTTCAGATTTCGCATAAAGGTAGATTTCGCTCTTTCCCATATCACGAAAATAGTCCGATGGCTTGAACCCTTGGGCAAGTATCATATTGTAGAGGCTGACTGCCGTCAACATGACATTATCGAATTCTTGAGTTTCGGAGTCCACGGTTCATTCCAATCTGGCGCTCTGTCTGGCAATACTGTCATCATACCCTACTACTGTCGGTTGATGGCAACGGTGGCAGTGGCCTGCTCTCAACAACGCGAGATACTATGTACTGGTTGCAGTTGGTGCAGCCATGTCCATTCCGAAAGCGGGCGTGTGGCCATGTTCCCACCTGACTTCGCCGGTTTAGTCACCTCGGAGTAGGGGTTTGATGTCGTCTGGGATGGCTGGGGGGATGGTGATTTGGTGGCCGTTGATGTTGATGTCGGCGGTTCGTAGGGGTTGTAGCTGGT
>Ga0123354_10011989_pt1 | contig 13425 bp, 10 predicted proteins | sample TergutLab28metaG_2_FD_97872 | JGI IMG/M metagenome (GOLD analysis project Ga0123354, IMG submission 97872) | Labiotermes labralis P4 segment gut microbial communities from Petit-Saut dam, French Guiana - Lab288 P4 | ecosystem: Host-associated > Arthropoda: Insects > Digestive system > Gut ... | reverse complement strand
TGTGTGTGTGTGTGTGTGTGTGTTTTGCCTGTAATTTATGTCGTTAGAGTAGGTAGATTTGGGAGCCGGTTTATACATACTTATTTTTTTCCAAGTACACACATCATATTTTGAAGACTGTTCACAGTTACACGAACCGAGATCGTTAATACACAACGGCAATTAAGTTTTAGTTTTAGAGGTCTTAGGTTGTAATTCTGAACACCACATCTTTAAAGTGACGTCTTCGAAGTGGAGCGATTTGCGGTATTGAATATTTTTGTGAAAGCGCAGACTCAATAGGCTAATGAATCGGACTCTTCTTTATGCAGTTTGACAGGGAGGTTTTGTTATGCGTGTCCGTGTGTAGGCAAGGAATTGTTTTGGCAAATTCGGTATTAGATTAGTCACGGTGTTTACATCACTTGTGAAAGTTACTGAATGTAAAAATTTAGTTACGCTGAAGAAAGGTATGTCAGAGTATGCAATTTAGCCTACTTGGCACACCCCTTACTTTTGCACGTTGATGATTGGAGGGGTCAAGATATTCCAGTTAGTGTTTGAAACCACCACCATCTCCACCACACCACCACCACCACCACCTCCACCACACACCACCACCACTACCACCACCACCACCACCACCACCACCACCACCACCACCACCACCACCACCATCACCACTGCCAGTATCACCGCCAGCATCACCGCAATTTCCACCCCAACAACACCGCCTGAACACCACCACCCTACCACCGCCCTAACACCACTGCCACCGCCGCTGCCAGCACCACCACCACCACTGCCAGTATCATCACCAGAATCACCGCAATTTCCAAGCCCAACAGCACCGCCTGAACACCACCACCCCTACCACAGCCCCAACACCAATGCCACCCTCGCCGCCGCCGCCGCTAACACCACCACCACAATAATAATAATAATAACGTCATTAACCGCAAAGATACCATTCTTATTAAAAATGTCCGTTGTCAAAACCCCCATTTCATTGGTTTGCAGTGGTTTATGTCACGGGCCATAATTTAAACCTTACTGGTGGTAGCCGTATATTTTCTTCCATTCTTTCATCACATTGACACCATCTGTTTCTGTAGTTAGAACTTTTATTACTCTGCAGTTGTGCTCTTAATTTATTCACTCCGTCTGCGTCATTGCTTTTGTACCTGCTACTGATATCTGAAATTAAGTGGCCGTGTTATTATTTTATGTTATTGTCCGTGCTGGCTTTCAGCGCAAAGTTTGTACTAACGGACTCCTTATGCATGCTATCGCGTTGTCTTAATTAATTAATTATACTGTTTGTATGTTCAATCTGATACAACTTAATTTCGTATAATCATTTAAGGCCTTTACAAGTTTACTACATTTTTCGGTCTGTGCTAAGATCATCTTGAGCTATGACACTAGAAAGTTTTATTCAATCATGTATTGCCTTTACATGTATACTACATGTTTCGGTCTGTGCTAAGACCATCTTCAGGTATGCAAATACAAAGTTTTATATTATCATTTAATGCCTTTGCATGTATACTGCATGTTTTAGTCTACGCTAAGACCATCTTCAGGTATGCCAATACAAATTTTTTAAGTTGTGTCAGTCTGAACATACAAACACTGACATTACACGAACGTGAACTCAGAGGGTCTTCGCTCCATAGAAGGGAATTTTTCCAACTCGAAGAAATGAATTTTCGAATGTACTTGAAGTTCCTCTTAAAAATGGGGCGAATTAGGAGACCCGAGTGCGTAGTGCATAATTTTATACAAATGTCACAGACAGGTTCTTTAAAATGTATGCAAGAGAACAGTGAATTTCATTTCCAGAATTGTGTAATTGTGTGTCATGAGCGCCGCTGTCAACCTATTTGCGCGTTGAAATTCTCTGGATTGCAATGCCGTACACAGACTGTTGCTTGTCATTCCTGAACACTGTGCAGCAGTGAAAGTTTTGTGACACGTGTCGTGCTTAACTGACGAGTGGCCTGGAATACTTGAACATCAGGAACTGTGAATGTCTCGGAAGTGATACCGAAAATGTCCCATTTCCTTTGATCGTCATTGCCACACGGCTGTATTGCTGCCTAGTTGATCGTGGGTTTCCATCAAATACAACACATTGAGTAACTGTTGGCCATTTTTAACCCGAAATGGTTCGGTATTTTGTATTCACGCTTCATTCCTGTAATGCCATTTATCGGATACCGTATGTCTGCTGATAGTGATGAGACGAACTATGCTGACACTAACAGAAACTAAGCTTCAATTACAGAACATACAGTTGGAATTATTGTAGAGATTATAGACTGCCGCTGAGGTCATGTTAAATCATTTTTGAAAGCAGTTCCAACAGGTCAAGTGGGCTGGTTTGTTACTACTTTACAAGCACTGTTCATAGTACAGTTCGTTACGAATTACGTCATATGGTCTTCAACTGTAAGATGTCCTAAACTGACAATACCTTAATACATGTCGGGAGAGCCGAACATGGGAGGAAGATTGGCTTATGTATGTATGTGTGTGTGTGTGTGTGTATATATATATATATATATATATATATCTGTGTGTGTGTGTGCGAGCGTGTGTGCGTGCGTGGGTGTGGGTGTGTGCGCGCGCGCGCGTGCGTGTGTGTGTGCGCGCGCTATTGCAGTACAGTCATCGATCCCAAACTACCTTCTCTTACTGTTCACACATTTTTGTCGTTGGTCAAATTCTATTAAAATTTACTGAAATAAATGTCACCATTGTCCCTGAAATGAATTTGACTTGGGGAAAGTGATTCTGATTATTTGAGTTAAGCTGGTTTACAATGTTCGAATTCTTAGATTTCCGCAATGGGAAACTGGACGACATGTTCTCCTAACGACCGAATCGATTGAAAAAAAAAAAGGCTGTGCTCCATGTGAGTATAGGATGCATGTCGTTGTGGAATCGCGTTTAAAATTAATCCTTAAAGGAGTGTCTCTGAATTGGTGAAAGTGAGGGTTTCGCGAGGCAATTCCATTATAATATAATAAGGTGATAATCTAAATACCAATTTTTAGGAACTTGGCTTAAAATAAATTTAATTTTTATTTGACAGTGATTAATTTTTAAAATTATTTTTAAGTTGTTGCAATCCTAGACTAAATGCAATAATCATATTTCGAAATTTCGAAATAGCTGATGCTGCTATGACTAGAACCCAGTATTTTGAGAAGTGATTTTCTATGCGTTCTGTACGAAGTAAAAATGGAGCTTTTTTGTACAAATATGGCGCAAATATGTTGAGTAGAAATTGGCTCATTGACAGCCGTACTTCTCTTACAGATTATATTTCTACCTAACTCTTTAATATGATCGACTTCCATGCAGAGAAATAATCTGCCCATTCCTGTCAGTTCTGTTGTGGGGTACGTTTGTATCATTCTTGTGTGTCCCTCGTTTTCCAGCCGATATTCAGTCCCACTTCCGTTGCAGTTTCCCCATTTCTTTAACTTATCTAACATCTCCATGCCATTTTATACCGCTCTGTGCCCTTGAGTTCAATTTCTTTCTTTACACAGTTGCTGTGTTTGAAATACATGTCCCTGTATCAGATTTAATTTTGTGCTATGTCGTTTGACGGCACGGTCTCACATAACACAGAGCCCAGTTAACCCCCGTTTCCTTAACGATCGGCTTCAGTGATATACACTCAGCCCCGGAAGTTACGTCACAGGTGGTTCCGCGACCGGCAACGTTAGTCGAGATGGATTTTTCCGTAAACGGAATGTTAAAATGGGGAAGGTGGTTCCAGAAACCTGTTTTAAGGGGTAAAAAACATTGTTTGTACTTATGATGTTTTCACAATAGAAGTATGAAATCTGACAAGAAAGTGACAATTCAAGGCGAAGGTACTCCCTCTTGAACTGTAGGCGGGTCACATGAATCAGCATCTCCAGTGCCCAACCGTTTACAGCTGGCGATGCACGAATCCTGAAAGTGACTTGACGAAATGAAGCCTAAAGTCTGCCAGGGCAAAGAGCTTTCCTTCTCTTTCAGAATCTCCTCATAGTAAGCAAGCATCCTCATAAATTCCTTGTGTGGTTGTTACTACCCTCTGCTCGTTCGAATCGTCCTCAAACACCCTGATGCCAGCTTCGGTGAGTCCAAGCCTCTAAGTCAACTTCGAAAACGCCACAGTGCTGTCGTTTGGGTCAAGCTTAGATTCAGCCGACTCTTCAAAGGCTCTTTGTTTCCGAATGTCAAAGATGGTCGAGCGGGAGCCCCTGGTTTTGGGAGTTCAGCAACTCGAAGTAACCTGTTGCATTCAACGGACGAGTTTTGATGCTTGACTTAATGTACACGAAGGCCTTGTTATACGCCTGGGTCTCTCAAGTGGTCTCTTACCCTCAGGTTTCCCCACAGAAACCCTGTATAGGCCTCTCCTCGCCCCCATACGCGCTACATGCCCAACCCATCTCATTCTTCTCGAGTTCATCACCCGAACAATTTTAGGCGAGTAATACAGATCATTAAGCTCCTCGTTATGTAGTTTTCTCCACTCCACTGTTACCTGGTCCCTCTTAGGCCCAAATATTCTCCTCAACACCCTAATCCTACGCTCCTCCCTCACTGTGAGCGACCAAGTTCCACACCCATACAAAACAACAGGCAAAATTTTAGTTCTGTATATCTTAATATTTAAATTTTTGGATAGCAAACTGCAAGACAAAATATTCTGCACCGAATGATAGCTAGCATTCCCTGATTTCATTCTGCTCTTAATTTCTTCTGAGTAGAATTTTGACTTGTTAAGGTTGTTCCCAAATATTTGAACTCTTCCACCCTTTCAAAGGGACTATTATTAGTCTCTATACTCTGACTTTGTTCTGCATTTTGACCTCGAGACCTGACCATGTACTTAGTTTTATCAGCATTTACTCCTAGCCCAATCTTCTTGCTAGCCAATACAAAAGCTTCTACGTTTTCCTTTATAGCATGTACGCTTCCTCCCAATATATTAACATCATTGGCATAGACCAGAAGCTGATGTGTAATTTAATTTCAAACCATTCTGATTTACCTGAGCCCTCCTAATAGCGTACTCTATAGCAAAGTTAAAAAGCAATGGCTTTAAAGCATCTCCTTATTTCAAACCATTTCTAATAGGAAACATGTCAGACATATTCTTGCCTACCCGGACTCTGCTATACGTTTAAGGCAGACACATTTTCATTAGCTTTACCAGTTTCATGGGGATACCTAACTCACTGAGAATATTATACAAGACCTTCCTCCTAACCGAATCATAGGCTTTCTTGAAGTCTAGATCAGACATTTTACTACCGTTAAAACTATTGCTGCGAATTGTGCATTGTCTTGTCAGTTATTTTTGTTCCTCTATTGGGTGTGTCGTCGTGGCTTTCGTAGGCAGGACGAAAAAAAAAGACAAACCATCCAAACGGCGTTAAACCAAAAAAGAGAGCGCAAATTAAGGAGTGTGAGTTGACAAGGGACGTTATAGCAAAAAGGCTTAAAACAGGGTCTGGTGTGTTAGGTCTGGAGGAAAGCAACGTAAATGCGGATCGATGTAAGTCGGGGAATGACTGTAGTTGCATCTATCAAATACTTGTATTGTTGACTCCAGTGTGATGTGTGACATTCAAGCATACCAGAATGTCTATAATCTTGGACATATGTTGAATAGAATAATCATTGTAGGAATTCGGAGATCGTTTCCCAAGAATACTGAATGTCTGCTGAACTGAACGTTGGATTATTTTGTAGCTTCCGATCTATGCCTTATGACTGGCACCATGTTGCATGCAATTCGGTAACATTTTGTATAATGCTAGTTACGCCTAGATGAATAACCTCACCACAGTCGTTTAATTAAATTAACACAGTTGAGACTTAAACTTCAAAAGTATTTGAAGTTTAAGTCTCAACTCCTGTTGTCTTTCCTGAGTGTTTGGATGCCGTGTAATTGCGCTGCATGTACTGTATGTAATATCGTCATAGTACTGTGCTGACAACAACCCCTTGAGTAGAGCGCTGTTGTTGTAAGTACGTGTACATACAGCCAGAAGTACATTTGGGAGTTTTGGAAGGTACATAACGGTACGGCCAGTTAGTAGTGTTAGGAGGGGACATTTGTGGCTCTTCTCATTTCATTTGAGTCGTATTGTTATGCCAGAGTCATTCACACATTTGGATGGTAGGATTGAAAGGAAAATTGAAGCCACGACGTGTCCACAGAACATGCCTAAAAAGTTACACAATTTGTGAATTAATTGTTCTATAAGTCTTACTTCCACCGTTTTCGATGGCGTTGCTGCCGTTAGAGAGTCATGTAAATTGTATTCCTTTTCAAAATTGATGGCTGTTGTCGTGTCGGTTTGGTTTCTTAATCAGTTCACTGTTCTAAACAGCTCCGTTTAATTCAGTTGATAAGTAACGCTGTAGTGGGCGACTGTACAGACTATTTCCCGACGGAACATTTTTTAAATTTACTGGTCGTAGGTTCTTTTCAGTAACTTGGTGTTATATACCGGGTTAGTGTAATCGGTATAGCGACTAGCTACAATCTGGACGGTCCGGGGATCGAGTCCTGCCAGTGGGAAAGCGATTTTTATCTTCTCCAAAACCGTCCAGACCGGCTCTGGGGCCCACTGAACCTTCTATTCAGTGGGTACTGGGGTTTTATCCTGGGCGGGGCCGGGGCGTGGAGTTGACCATAGTCACGATCCATTGTTGAGGCGAAGAATGAGAGGAGATACACCTGTACTCCTCCCATATAACTTCATACGTGGACAGGGAAAACCTCACCCTTTTCCTTCTTTTTTTTTAAACTAATCGTACAAATGTACTTTCCGTGATGAATTTCTTCGAACACTCAACAAAGATAAACGACAAATCCCAAGTCAAACGCACCTTATATTTTTTCCGTGGCTAAATGTTGCAGATTGAATCAATCCATCTTCGGGCCCTTCGTGCACTGTTGTACGTTATTCATGGCTTAAATTGATGTTGAGCGCGTAAGACTCTTTGTAGACTTTCGGTGAGCCTCATTACATGGATTAAGTAATCCTAGGAGGCGATACAGCGAAGGTAACATGTTTTATATGCACGTGGGAGGTAAAGGTCGGAAAATCGAAGTAGACACTGGCGTTTGTCAGGAATTAAAGGTGATGTAGCTCATAAGGGAAGGGGTGAAGAAAGCCGTCTTCTGGGATGCAATGCCTTGCAGTCTCGCAGTAATTTTTGAACGTTTCTAAAGAATCTGTTGCCTGCATATTCAGAAAACTAGTTGGAAGTAGTGGGATTCTCCGGAACGTTGGTAGATAATATGAGACTGCACGACATCACGTTGCAGCTGACAGTAGGCTTGTTCATGGTCATGTCCATCAGAACTTAGAAGGCGAGGCGGGGTGTGTGTTTGCGTATCATCTACAGTCCATATTCTTTCAGCAATATTTTATTAAATGCACATGGTTTACCTGTTTTCTTAGGAAACTTTTATTTTGTCAGCCTTGATATTTACAACAACAAAAAAAATTCAGAAGCGTGTATATAAAATAAATGCAGTGATTATGTTTATTTTATCTTATTAGTGATTACAATGTAAAACACTAAAGTTAATACCAGACAATAATTTTATGGCTTGATTGCCAAGCATCCATCTTAAAATAAGCTCTGGTTATATACTTTGGGCTCTGTTTGATCAAGACCCACGACACTTTTAGTTTCGCCTGTACTTATGGGGTTTTAAAGTAACTTACGGGGAGTTTATTTCGTGATTTGACTCTTCAAGGATATCTGAAAGCACTGTCATCGTACGTCAAATTTCATGTAGGTTGGAATTACATATCACTTGTTGGCACTGCCATGATACTTTTATGCAACAGGAACGTCGATTATCACAAAATACTTGTATCACCCCATACAGTTGCCTTAAAAGTCCCAACTGGGAGGCGAGGACAAGCACTTACATTGATGAAAACGTGAGGCCATTTAACGTTAAATAATACAGTCATACTTGTTGTAGAAACGTACATTCATTCACACGTTACACATGCACTCCGGTCGTCCTCGTCTCCTCAACTATGTCGATGTGTTAGTAAATTGTGCCCCTTCGGTTGAGTATCAGCCGTATTCGGTGAGAATATAAACCTGTAAGCACGCAAGTGTTTATCAGAATTATCAGAACGTTGACCAGACTTCAATAGGCGTTCCTGAAGAAGTTCTAATTCTGTCATTTTCAGTGATGTACATAGATTTGTGACAGGATAACGCACTTGTAGCGAGCTTTTTCAGTAAATGTTGAACCGGGCTGAGATTTTGATAGATGGGTTTATTCTCAGACACAAACTACTTAAAATCGACTAATAAAAGATGAAAAAAAATAATGGCGTCAGCAACATTAATAAAGTTATCATTAGCTACTGTACTCATAGCTGAGAACAGCTTTGTAAAGGTAAACAGCTCTTTACAATAACTCTTCTCAACTCTGAGTTGTCATTCATTAGCGTAAGAACAAGGACAGCCCCGAGTTCATATTGTTAGCACCGTCCAATCCTTTACCAGCCTTCACCATGGCCCCAATATGCCTCAACATCTGCGGTTCTGCGGCATGAATGGAATATCCCATTTTATGTACAATATTTATTCTTTATGTCCGGGCAACTTTATGGTGGTTATGATGTCCTGAATGTTTTGTAGCATTGAAACACTTGGTTCTGATAGCAGTACTGATTTTTGCAAGCCAGTAGAAAGAAACAATTTTTTTCTCTTGAGTTCTTTCTGACCTCCGTCTCTGTGACAGTTTGGTTAAGGGAAAAGCTGAGTCCTTCTCCTACAAAACAACTAAAATTTAAATATAGATTTTCCTTGAACATTTCACAGGACCCATTGCGTTTCGTAGGTGGTTGCTAAAAATTCTTCATGTTTGTATTTGACAGATTAATATGACATTTACAGGCTAGTGACCGCTGGAACATGAATAACCGGGAACTTCACCACTCTCTAACAGTGTTCGGTTATGTGGTTTACTTTCTGGTGACAGTAGTTATGACGATTGTACTTATCACTGGTGGACAGGTTGACACGTAATGATCTGATTCATGAATGCAACATGTTCTTGAGAAGAACATTGATCTTGCCCTCTCTTTCTTCTTCCGTTTATAATGTGTTTGCAAATAAGTGTCGCATTTAGTGGAAAGTTCCATTGTGGTGGAATTAATTGCTTGGACTCTAAACAAACATTTTCTTGTACAGTTACTTTCTCTGTGTATAGGCCATCATATTGCGACTTATTTCGGGATTAACAGAAATGGAGAAATTGTGTGATCCTGTTCGAATTGTTGAACGTTGTGTGAAGTTCTCTTCGTATTTCTGAACAGTGGCACGATGCATTTTCGTGGTGTTGTCAACAAATACACCTGAGTGATGATCACGGATTCCGTCTCGGATCGAAGCAGTAACTTGAGAGGAAGTAATTTCAACAGTGAGACTTGATTTCGTCGAAAGGACAGGTTCCTTAAGTCACGAGAAAATAATTCTTAATTTAGAGTCAAGCATTTTCGTACTGTAGTAGTTAAAGTCATAACTACGTCAGTACAGGAAGTGGCTACCGTGTTTGGAGGGCATGTCCTCAGAAACGCCTGGCATATCCTGTGTCGTAAAGCTTGCAGAGACTATCGGTGCGGGATACGTTGAGCCCAGGAACACTCACGCTGACCGACATAGCGTCCTGATGGTGCTTCATAACCTTTCTCCGGCGCTGCCATATAAAGGTCCACGCTGCAATCACAGCCAGCTGTGCCGCCAGGAATACGGTCCCCGCTACTATGATACCCGCTACATTGATGCAGAATCCTCCCGTCGTCGCATCGCTGATGAAGATAGCACTGTTATCATTCGTATTTGTGGTCATGTTGGACTTCCTGGCAGCGGATCGATCGAAACCGAATTTGTCTGTGATGTGGATGGACTGTACAAGCAGCACGTCTTCACGGGCGCTTGGTCCTCCAGCGTGATTGCTGGTGGATCGGCGTCGGCGCCGGCGACCGTAAGATTGTACAGACCGAAGCTCGCCAGATGAGTCCTCTTGATCGCACTGCACCGGCTCGCACGTCGGCATGCAGGGTGTCACGAGGGCGCGGAACTGCACTATCTCAGATGACGGGAACTTGAAGGCGTCGAAGTGCGATAGCAAAACCTGGAACGGACATCTAAAATTAGTTTCAAATATTGAAATTTCTCCGGTACCAAAAGGCTTTTATTGGCCGGTTCAGCGGATTTTTCGTATGCTAGGCTACTGCAGGGCGTCGTAAAAATTGCTTTACCGAAATTATACCCACGTCTTAGAGAAACGCTACTTCGTTTAGAGCTAACCAGCAGAAACTGAAGAGCAAGCAGCTATATAATTTTGTTCAGATTGTTGTCCACCATGTTGAGTGTACATTTTTACATCTACTGAGCACCGATTGGTAAACCAAGTAGTGCTCATCTGGAACATGAGTATGGTCGTGGTAAAGCAATTTTTAGCATACTCGGGTGTTACGTCTTCATAAACCACAATGTCATTCTGTCAAGTCTTTGAACTCCTGGCCGTCTACTGTGGCGTGACTTCAACACGAACTTTCATTAAAATTGACCATTTACTTCAGAGTACAGGAGCATTCACGAACATCAGACTGCGTGTTTAGATTTTATTTTAGTTTACAAAAACAACTTTGCAAAAATGAATTTTGTCCTGATCCTGTCCCCGCACTTAATTAAGCACCAAGTCACTGAGACGTATGGGTATGGAGGTACAGCTGTATGTACGCTAAACCTCCGTCGTATTTGAAGGTGTCAGGTTTACTGTAGGGCGCTTTTTCTCCAGGGAAAGTCCCTTGTATCTCTCGGGTAAAAGGGTGGATGGACCCTAAAGGCTGTCTCGAAGCTATGGAGAACAGCAACGTCTCTCTCCAGCCGAACCCCGATTCCACGTAACTTAAAGAAGTCTGTTGAGCAGCATCTGGCCTTACACGCGTATACATTCTTCTATCACCGCATCGAGCACGGCAGCTTTACCGAATAGAGAGCGTGCCTTCACCGGGACATATAGTTGTGGGTGCGCTGTTCAGGACAGAGATAAAAGAAACGCACTGTTTTTGTACGCTGCATACACATTTCGCTGTTTTGGCAATAACTGGCGAACCGAAGTAGGTGGATACTTGTGGGTGCTCTATGCTGTATTGGGTCCTACCCGATCTGTTGGTCCGTATTTTAGGCAGATGTGTGTTTTTGGTCGTAGGCTGCAGGCAATTACGCTCCTCTTCCAACCATTTCACTGTTTCTTGGTGTGAGTTTTGAACACATGGTCTACATGTAAGGAAGCGCGCATATTTCAGAGAGCAGCAAGGCTAAAATTCATATTTCCGTCTGAAATAGCTCAGGGGTGTCACGAATTTGTAGCTGGGAAACAACCGCTTTTCCATTGTATAGAGTAAGGTAAAAAGGTAAATCATTCCCATTACACGCCTGAGGTGCCCAGAGGGTTCCAGGAAGTTAAGGTTCTCAGATTACGTGACAGTGGCCTGGGATGGTGGTAAGGTTGTCAGCCTTACGCACCGGCCGCTTTTACACCCAGGAAATACTCCTGGTACTCATGTCTGTTAGAGGCTGATTCGACCCCAGGGCCATAGTGCGATCAGAAGGATTATGTTAATGAAAAATTCCAATGGCACCATCTGGAATCGAGCCAGCGACATTCCGATTTGTAGCACAGCACCTTAACCACTGTGCTTCCGCGGTCCCCTTTGTGTAGAGCATCATGATGTAATTGTTGTTACTGACATTGTTAATTGTGTGAGGCATATTTGATATGTGCGACGTTTCGGGAGTTATATACTTTCTTGTCTCGACACCTTTTTGTCGTGTATTAACACATTTTTGTTATTTCAATTCGACTCTCCCCCACAACATCGTATGTGTATTTGTGAGTGTCGTGTGTTACAGGAAATGGAGAGGGTAAGAGCACTGTCAGTTACGGAATCGGCCGTTGTCGGCAGCGTTGCGAGAGTAGTGTAGGACTCCCAGTATCAGGTTGTGTGGGCAGTCATATGGGACTGCTGGAGGCTAGAATGGAGGACTTGGGGTGTCACGGATCGATACACCTCGCAGCCGGAATTGCTTCCTGTATTTCTCGTTTTTTAAGTTTCAGATGCACAGTAGACAGTGATGACATTCAGTATGCAAGACTGATATGAAGACACTGCTGTAACATGGACAGTTTTCACGGGCAGTTTATTTCCTACGATTGACATCCATTACTGACCGCTAATATTCGCTGATCGAAGCCTCTGTCAGTATATCATAACTCACTGTCATATCTCGGCCTCTGTTATATATAACACGATTATTATTTTGCCACAGTTTACTTTTTCGTTTATTTGTTGTCAATTTAACAACCCTGTGATAACGTTGGGTATTGAGGGACGAATTGCAGGGTGATTAAAGGAGTAACGAATTGGGGGTTCTGAGGTGTTTCGCAGCTGTGTAGTTTAAGTCACCGTTCTTGTGGGATGTGGCGCCGCATCTCTATGTAATTGGTGCCTGACGTTTCTAGACAACCTATTGGTCTCATCTACAATGGTCGAAATGTCCAAGAAGAATGAGTTCACTAGGTTGTATCGAAACGGCGGACACCCATTACCCAGTATTGCGGCACCATATCTCAATAGAACGGTGACTTCAGTTGGAAAAATTGTGGAATTTAGCGGCCTTGGCTTCATTTGGGATAATATTCCGGAATTTGTGTCGAGGGATTGGTGAAAACCACGAAGGACCAGAGTATATGTGGTCTGCTAATCGAGATTTGCACCATTAACCTTCCGAATACGAATCAGTCGTGCTGTCTACCCGACCGCGGCCTGCGATGATCTGTGTCTTAGAATATGCACATTGCCTCTCTCGTTTATTCTTGTGTTAGTGTGCCGATCTTGCAGCGCTTCGGCAGCCTGAGTTTTAAATACGTGCCGTTTAACTACCGTCGCGTGTAAACTGACGCTAATGTATGTGCGACGGTTATACTCAGTATTTTCTGTTCATTATATCCAGACTGCTTAAATGATACATATCATACACAGTACCTATCAATTGTATGTTTTTACAACAACATAGCTCGTACTGGGGCAATTACACTGACCAAGTTCGTTAAATTGGTTACAAAAATTTTCAGTTGCGTGCCAGGAATCTGTTGAATGTGGTTTGGTTGCCCCTTGTTCTTGGACGTGTGGAACATCTGTGTTGAACGTCTGGTCGACTGTGTTGCCTAACGCGGGTTTTTGTATGACCCACCACTCCCCCCCCCCCCTCCCCCTCTGTTTTTAATTTTTTAATTTCCTTTGATTCGTATCACTTTTTTTGGGCGGGGGGGTGGGGGTTTTTTTTTTTTTTTTTTTTTTTTTCCTTTTT
>Ga0123354_10011987_pt1 | contig 13426 bp, 8 predicted proteins | sample TergutLab28metaG_2_FD_97872 | JGI IMG/M metagenome (GOLD analysis project Ga0123354, IMG submission 97872) | Labiotermes labralis P4 segment gut microbial communities from Petit-Saut dam, French Guiana - Lab288 P4 | ecosystem: Host-associated > Arthropoda: Insects > Digestive system > Gut ... | reverse complement strand
TCTGGCCATTATCTCCGTAACCGTTCAACTTTGGATATAGGTGTTTTGGGTTATATCGGTATACTTTAACATAAGGAACACCCTCCCGAAATCTGGCACATTCCTCCTGGGACACCCTGTATAGTCAATAATAACACAACCTCATTTGAACGTCCGTTTGACATAAGTTCTAGATTAACTCGAGATGTCTGTAAGTTCACATAACTATGAAAGTACCTACGCACTGTTAAGAATTCTTGCATATATTCTTTAAAAAAAACATTCTGCCATTAGATTTTAAACTTGGAAATGAAATTATTTTAGCTTTTATCAGTGTGAACACTATGGGATCCCATAGTGTACGCACGCATTGAATGTACCTTCATACAATAAATACTGGCCTGAAGATGGTTTAGTAAACCGAAACATGTGGCCAAAACAATGTATTATTGACTATATATTGATGATATGATAGTCTTTTTTACCAACTTAATGCACAAAGTCTTTATTTTAATACATTTATTATACTCCTCTACGTGTTTCGAGCACCATTATGCTCATCTTCAGGAGGACAATTGTATTAGTACAGCATCTGGTACCGTCACTGTCTTTAGGTGACTTCAGTACACAGGTTACGAGAGGACTGGTTGGATTCCAACCAGTCCTCTCGTAACCTGTGGTCTGAACAGTCACCTAAGGAGAGTGACGATACCAGATGCTGTACTAACAAAACCGTCCTCCTGAAGATGAGCATAATGGTGCTCGAAACATGTAAAAGGTAAAGCAGTCCCATTACGGACCTGGACAGCCTAGAGGATTCCAGGAAGTTAAGGTTCCCAAATTTCGTGACAACGGCACAGGATGGTGGTAGGTTGTCAGCCTTACGCACCGGCCGACTTTACCCCCAGGAAATACTCCTGGTACTCATTTCTGTTAGAGGTTGAGTTGACCCCAGGGCCACAGTGCGATCGGAAGGATTTTATGTCAAAGAAAAATCCACTGACACCAGCTGGGATTAAACCAGAGACCTTCCGGTTTGTAGCACAGCACCTTAACCACTGTGCTACTGCGCCCCCCCCCCCTACCGAAACATGTAAAGGAATATAATAAATGTATTAAAATAAAGAATTTGTGCATGAAGTTGGTAAAAAAAACTATCATTATATTAGGATGCACGGTCAACAAAACATAAATATAAATAAATCAATTAATAAATATACATATATATATATATTGATGTGTTAAGACTGAATACACTACTTTACACAGGTTTCCATCAGGCCCAAATCTATTGACGCGTACTACAAACAGTCTCTGGAACTACGTCGCCTGCTCCTAGAACACATTTATTAATAAAACCCACTTCGAAGCAATTTAGTACCGAACAATACACATCGTTTGGTATCGATCGGGTTTCCGGTACTCCGGTCACTCTCACGCCTCACTGGGCATGTAAATGGGCTACCGAGTGTAGCGTCCTATCAGCCGGAGTGACGCAATCCGCTGAACCGCTCATGTGAGGGTTCCCCTAGTTTTAGTTCCTGCACCCAACTTATCTGCAAAATGTAACGGGCGACAACTGAATATCACCGTCGCCTGTGATCTGAAGCTGTGGCGTCCGGTAAAAAAAAAAACGTACCGACGTTTCGGACGAACGTCGGTATATCCCCACCACACACGGCGTCACATTAAAAAAAAAAGCCTCCAGTGTCACGACCGTGGAGAACTTACACCTCCATCAACAACCTGATGACTGTTACAAGATATTTTTGAAGAAAATTTCAACAACGTACATACATCCGTTCCGTTTTTTAAGTACAGTCAAACCTCGGTTCACGAACTTAATTCGTTCCTGAAGGTCGTTCGTAAACCGAAACTATTTTCCCCATAGGAATTAATGTAAAATGGATTAACCCGTTCCTGGACCCCAGACGATTGCTTATTTAAACTTTTACAACAGTACTTTGTGCACAGGTTCTTAACACAAAATCAATGGAAACTATTAAATCTATCACAAAAAAAAACACGAATACAACACTAAGCAGATCAAATATAGACGAAAACTTAATTTAGTTTTACCGTACCTGTATGGAGGAGAGTTGACGGCGTAAGTGGAAGGCGGTGTGGAGGAGAGTTGACGGCGTAAGTGGAAGATGGTGTGGAGGAGAGTTGACGGCGTAAGTGGAAGATGGTGTGGAGGAGAGTTGACGGCGTAAGTGGAAGGTGGTGTGGAGGAGAGTTGACGGCGTAGGTGGAAGGTGGTGAGGAGGAGAGTTGACGGCGTAAGTGGAAGGTGGTGAGGAGGAGAGTTGACGGCGTAAGTGGAATGCGGTGTGGAGGAGAGTTGACGGCGTAAGTGGAAGGTGGTGAGGAAGTGAAATGTTATTGTTTGGATGGGGATTCTTTTTTATTTTCTGTCTCTTGGCACCACTCGACTCTGCTTCAGACCCACTTCATAGTTAACTTCCAAGCCCATGTTTTTGCCTACAGACACAATATCATCGATAACAGCAGAATCTTCACTATCAAAGCCCAAAAGTGTTCGTAACTCGAGACACAGTACGTCATCCGGGACGCTTTGTGTTCGGAAAATTTGTTCGTAAACCGAACTGTTCATGATCCGAGGCGTTCGTGAACCGAGGCTTGACTGTACACGCTATTCAACGAAGCAGTCAGCTGTTAAGATTATACCGTTTCGGTTACAGACTCATATTAATCACTCGTGGTATGACGACAAGCGGGAGTAAAAGCACCCAGAGATAAACAGACCCCAGCGTCAATCTGTACACATAATATCCCAAAAGGACTCGCGTGGGATCAAACCCGAGCTTTCGCGGTGAGAGGCCGACGATCAACAGCCTGAACTACAGCACGGCCTACATCAATCTTCATTTATCTTAGCTGCAATGCTGCCTCCAAATAGGTACAACACGGAATACGTGTTTAATTATAGAACACATCACGACAACGTAGTCTATGGGGGATCACAGCACAGCACCGCGCATTTTTAACGTCTCTAACAGATGGAAGTGGATGACCAGCTTCACGTTCGGGCCGCTTTGTCCCAGGCAGCGACTGTAGTAAGAGGCTGGGTGGGCACCGCACCGGAGAGGACGCTGTGAAGAGAAACATGTGCCCGTGTCGGAAATGGAACGTTGGATAGTGCCGCACGCAGTCAGACGGACGGAACAGGCGGAAAAAATTTTTTCTGTGGTATCGTATAGGCTTCACCGCTGGCAGAACTGACACAATGCCTCACCATTACCAGTAAGAAAACACTTTGTTTGGACAAACGAAGGTGCCTTTTCTTATACCGCGGCAACATCCCTTAAAGCGTAAAATTCATCTGAACACCTCTTTTAAAAATCATTTTCTACCTCACACAAAACACACTGTACCCTGTGAATGGGATGAAAACACGTCGAAGGTTGCGGTTACGGTGTAATTTAGATACACTAATTTATCATGTCATTTTCCTGGGCAGTAAAGACAAACGCAATGTTGTAGCTATGCGCGCCAGGAAGGCATATGGAGGAGTGGCGTTATAGCTCCACTCATTCTTAACCTCAACAAAAGGAGTGAGTGGTAAGATTCACGCCCCGACCGCTGTACGGATCGGACGGGAGCACCCAGTATCTACCGAATAAAGAGTGCCAATAAATATCCGTCAAACAGAACACTTATTTATTATTTTGAACTTGTTCAACACCTACCTGCAGCTACAGGTTTCGAATCTTAATTAAGCTATCCTCAGGCTGTACAGCGTTGTATGAATAGAAAACATACAACCCTGTAACGTGGGAAAATGGCTTATTTGTAAGAACAAATTTATAGTTGTTTTTAATAACAGATGTGTGTTGTTTGACGGACACTTCTTATTATCTTCGTATAAAGGTAAAGTTTCCCCTAGAACAGGCCACGAAGGCCCAGAGGGGGAGATGTGTAGCTCTACTCTTTCTTTAACTCGGTTCTAGCTGGGGGTGGGTGGTCAACGCCGCGTCCAGGCCGATTTACCCCCGGGAAAGACCCGGTACACATTGTATAGCGCCCTATACACTCTCAGTTAAACTCGGCGATTTTACTGTGTGACATCATACCTGACGGAAACACTGAGTAAAATGCGCAGTTTTGACAGGCAATAGCGCAGGCCTCGGTACTGTCCTTTCCAGTCGTCTTTCACACAGAGAACTGCGCTGTTCACTCAGGGAATCCCAGAGTTTCCTCAGTTTACCTGCCGACACCACGATGTCATCATCTCAAGGCACATCCGTTCCTAGCAATTCATTCAGCAGATGTGCATCGCACGATATAATCCATTTCAAATACCACTTCTTACTCCACATTTTACGCTTCCTTTTCTTCTTTTCGGAAAACATTATGGCCGATGTGGCTAACAAACAGCAAACGACAGCCTTGTTTTTATCCACCTTAGTCACAAGCACAAGTGTACACGCCAGGGACAGAACTTCTGCATAACAGGTTTTATTTGCATTTCTTTGATTTATGCAAAACTTGGAGGTGTTCTGACTGCACCACATTTTGTAACACTTGCTACCCTCTCCTACGGCTGACGCGCCATCACGAGGTAAGTGACGTCACGGGAGGTTCAGACGCTTCCAGAACAGTGCTTTGTTCTGGCTGGCGAGATGGTGCGCGTCGTGACCCAGTCAGTAAGTTGTCCATGGGGGAGCCAAGCAGGCAGCACGTGCTGTTATATTTGTAATAATTATAACAAAGGGTTATAAATTAGGACTGCATACGGTATTGAAGACATCTCAATCCTCAAAGGGAGTGATTTGAATGTACTCTATTATCAACAAACAAAGTGTTACCAATCTTAGGTCAACAAACAGTGTTAGATGTGAACTTGAGTGTGTAAGTGTTGCGCAGTATACACCACATCATACTGCTTGTTGAACTCAGTGAATATTTCTGTATAATACGACAAACTACTTATGGCACAGGGCAATTCAGCAATTGTTTTGAGAGTCAACACAATTTTACAAGAGTGTCAGTACAGTGTATGTTATTCTTTGAGTATTGTGGACCGTGCACCACCAACTTGAACCGTGAAGGAATAAACTTTCTATATAAACAGTTTATTGATATCAAGAATAATAGAGTGATCTTACTAACAACTTTGTGTAATTATAGACTGCTTATGGTAATAAATTAATAATAAAATCCTTGTACCCAGCATTACATCGGAACAGATTGTTCAACCCACATGTTTACGAACCAGAGCGTATACGACAAGAAGACACACAGAACTGAGAAAAAAACTGACAAACCCGATGGGAAACCTGTGCTGTGCCACAGAACATTCGGTTCAGTTTTTCGTGCAGTTTTTTACACAGTTAAACTGCAGAGTTTAACTTAGAGTGTATGGGGCCCTTAAAGGAGGCTATGTGCACCGCAGGGCAGGTCTGGACGGGTGCGGAAAATCCCGCCTCCACCGGGATTCGATTCCCGGACCGTCCAGCCCGTAGCCAGTCGCTATACCGACTGCGCGACCCCGGCCCACTGGTATCTTCGTATACGTAACACAATGGGATGGGCCACATCAAGTCACCACTAAAAAAAAAATTTAAAAAAAGGCTCACTTTCCAGGAGGTACCAAGGAAAATAATGCAGAAACCCCAGTCGGTCTGCTTTTTTGGACTCGGGGAACTTCCGATCACAAGCATCGTAACGCAATGTTCGACACAAGGCAGCCTTGCTATTATGTAAGTTTTTTTTTTTGTTTTTTTACAGAAGTGTTCTGACAATGCAATTCCTTGTTGTGGTTCAAGGCACCATACGAACACAGTTTTACACTGTAAGGTCTTCATCTGTTTACATTACCATACACGACACGTCAGCGACATGTAATACTGAACACACACACTTACAAACTCTGACAGTAGTAGTTGTTTTGTTTCGGTAGCGGAAATTAAAGTGTACAACAAAGCCTGAGAAAGAAAACAAGACAGGCGATGTACACATAACGTAACACTAGAGCGCGTTCGTGCAACCATTGTTGCAGTAGAAAAGCAACGAGTATTACATACTCTGTGTGTGTGTGTCTGTAGCCTTAGGTATCCAGCGTGAAATGCGCATGCGCCTGTCATCTGTGTCCTGCCCAGCTCTACTATATTTTTCCACATTATCTCATAAACGGCACGATTTTCGAAAAAAAAAAAACACTCAACACAAAATGTGTGTTTTGATTTCCTCTACAACTTTTGTCTGAAACATTTCTCATTCTAAGAAGAACTGAGCGACATATGATCAAAAATGTATATTGGTCTTCATGTAAAGTACCCGTTATTCATGTCACATTTTAATGAAACTTGAATTTTCTCGACGTTGTTTCGAAAAATACATAAATATTGAATTCCAGGAAAATCCGTCCACTGTGAGCCCAGTTATTTCATGCGGACAAAGAGACGGGCAAACATGACGAAGCTATCCGCAGTTTTTCGCAATTTTGAGAACGCGCCTTTCAAAAGGCTAGCATTACAACGTAAAAGTAGCATACAATAATAGGGGAAATTTAGGCACAGATGGGAAAACTGGGCCTTTGGGAAACAGGGTGTGTGACTACGGACTGTTTTGCACCCAGCAGTGACCTCGCCTTTCACAAAATACTCAGAATTTCTGAAGTTGCTACGCAGTTGTTAAGACTATTGAAAACATCCTCCGCAGAAATAAAGAACCCTCCCAAAACGAAAATTACCCTGAATTATACAGGGTCATTATTTAACGTAACAACTAGCGTTTGTTACTTCCTGCTGCTACTCCACCGCCCGTGTAGGCGTCGATCGGCCTGGTGAGCTATGTTAGTATGATAAACGACACGACATGAATTGGCAACCGACAGTTGTCAGATAAAATAATTATCTTATATATTACGTATAGAGGCCGTACCGCGCAGTAAACACACTCCGCCTCGGTTTAAAAAACAATCAATCAATGCTGTATAAGGAAATGATCGCTGTTTGTTCTGAAACCCACATAAAACAGATGCACACCGTCGGCGGAACGCAGAATTTCTGAATGTTAAACTGGTGGTATACAAAGTAACCACTGCGCTTTAAAGAGTTAACTTTTTTTTACAGCATACCCCGCACATCACTGCGTGTCAGTCGTAAAAATATCACGCATACAACTAACACCAACCGGTTGCCTAAACAAAAGCCCTCTCAATTAGGCAACATTACCGACTGCCAGTGGCGCACCGTGCCAAAACTCAACCCGATTGTGAAAACTGTTATAAATTACTGAATTTAGGACGCCAACACCCCAAGATGTTCGGAAAAAAAGGCTGTAAAATTCTAAAACCACCTAGGTTCGCAATTGTTTTACATTAGCAATGACAAATAAGCTGGTTGTCATCATAAATAGTCTTAAAGTACCAAAAATTGAGAAAATGTTACTGTATGAAATGAAATTTCTTGTACCAAATTACAGTTGCCTCCAGAACCCCTGACTAGGGGGCTACTGCCCTCAGATCCCTGTTCTCTCTGTCCTCAACTGAATTTGATGAACCCCACCCCCCGAACAAAATTCCTACGTAGGGCACTGCCGACTGCTGCCCAATATACAACTGCTTGGAAAAGAAATTTACAAAACCGGGACACATCCAAACAGTACATCGTTAAACGCATGATATTCCAACAACAGCATGGGAAAGCCAAACACGAAATATAAAACCAAACAACAGTGTCTCAAGTTTTCAGTCAATAAGGGGAAATCAATCGGTGCAAACTTGCACTTTCCAACGGATCGATAAGACTTTAAGGCTTCAACTCCGTTCAAGGCTGCCTTTCCCTCAGTCATCTGGCGTATACGTGGTGGAATTGATACAGTGAAGCCATGTCTCAGTATCATATGGCTGACTGGATCCTGAGCACCACTCAGGAAGTATTGCTTTACATCGCAGTTTTCAGTTTGCGTCCACACTTGGGGGCCATAAAACCTTCGTTAAAACCGTCGAACGTGTTGCTGATGTGCTAATGCCCAGTTTTGAGGCGCCTTCGCAAAATTACGAAAAGCGACTATTAGCTTCGTCTGTCGGCATGAAACTCGGCTCCAACGCGATGGATATTCATTAAATTTCGTATTTGAGTATTTTTCGAAAATCCGTCGGGGGAAAATTCAAGTTTCATTAAAATCTAATGACACTTTACATGAAGACCAATATACATTTTTGATCATATCTCGCTCAATTTCTTCTCAGAATGAGAAATTCTTCAGACAAAAGTTGTAGAGACAAAACACGTTTAATAACTTTCTTTTTTTCGAAAATTGTGCCTTTATGCGATAATGTGGAAAAATAATGTAGAGCGGGGGAGGCCACCGACGACAATATGGAGCGTGTGTATGGCATGCTGGATAACTAAACCTATACAAACACACACTCAGAAAATGTAATACTCATTGCTTTTCCACTGCAACAATGGTTGCACGAACGATCCTCAGTGTTACGTTACACGTACATCGCCTGGCCTATTTTGTACAAAATAATGCCGACCTGGAACTGTACTCTGACATTAATACTACTATATGAATATATGGCGCGTATGGGTGAGTAGAGGGGGGTGCATAGAATTTTGGTGGGGAAACCGGAGGGAAGGAGACAACTGAGGAGACCTAGGCGTAGATGGGTGGATAATATTAGGATGGATCTCCGGGAGGTGGGATGTGGGTATGTGGACTGTATTGGGCTGGCAGGATAGAGACAGGTGGCGGACGCTTGTGAGTGCGGTAATGAACCTTCGGGTTCCTTGCAATGCGGGGAATTTCTTGACTAGCTGCAAACCAGTTAGCTTCTCAATTAAGTACTCTGCACCATGGAGTATGTAAGTATATGAATTTGTACATCTTTACTTATGGAAGTACGAACAATACAGTGGAATCGCTGAGTACAAATAAGACAACACAACGTTCTTTACAGAGGATAAGAAGTCGATTTTCACCAGGGAGCAGTGGCACTAACAGGACCCCCGCAGACCCCTCGGCCCCTCTACGTCTATAATACTTTTTTTTTTTTTAGGACTCCGTTCTTCTGGTAGAAGGCAGTACTCTGGATCCCTGTACTACGTTCAGACGGCCAGAACTTGATGCCCGGAAGGGGCACAGGTATCTCTTACCCACGGTGTCTAGAGGCCACCCTAACCTATGTAATGGGCAGGCAACTATCTCACCTAGGATATCACTTAGCCACGGTGTGTAGAGGATACCCTAGCCTATTCAACGGGCACAGGAAAGTACTTCACCTAGAATATCTCTTACCCACTGTGTCTAGAGGCCACCTTAGCCTCCGTAATGGGCACAGGCAACTATTTCACCTAGGGTATCTCAGCCACGGTGTCTAAAGGCCACTCTAGCCTAAGGGTCGTCAGGGAACAACTTCAACTTGGAGTAAAGCCTAAAGGTGACCGTTCACGTACGTCTAGTGGCGACGTTAAAATCCGTTGAGCAGTGCCTTCACTCATTCGTCCTTCCTCACGATGTGGTGCTTACAACACACGGTCGCTTTACCTCGCCCGAAAGCGTTCTACTGTCTACTAGTGTGATGTCACAACCAACGTCTGCTTCCTCCTGGACAGAGCCTGTTCAGTTACGTGCCTCGCCCAACTTTCACCCGCCCCAGCAACAACGCGTACACTGTGCCACTGCGCTGCCGTATGCACATTCAACAGTGCCGAACAGTACAGCACTAATTCCGTGGAGCAGTGTCCCAGAAACTATCACTTGCAATGGGAGCCAAGAAATTCCCCTCGTTTCGTCGAAACCGAACGTTCGTCGCTGTTCGAAAGCATCAGTCATGGGTATACGCCATATCCAACTTGCTCCTTTCAACACCATGATATCTCTTCACATCAATTTTAATAGTATTCTCTCATGCGTACCTAGGTCGTCAAAATGGCCCATCTGTCCACGTTGTGCCACCAACTAAAGCCCGTACGCATTTCTGTTCTTTACCATGCGTGCCACATGCCCCGCCTCTCTCAACCGCTTCGATTTCACCATTCTAATAATATTCAGCACTACAACAACCAACCGACCGTCGTCCATTTGCCTTACTACAGTTAAGCTACTGTTTTCCAAACTCTTGCTAGTCAAGATATCGCTGCAAGATTTTCACGCTTTCTATCATACAGTTCGTCCACACAACACTTAGAATTCGAGTTCCGACCTCATAGAAAAAGCAACGCATCTCCGTTATGACCTAACAGATAATTGGCTTTCATTATGCCAGTGACACAAGACACTGTTCTGACGTTCTTGATGACATATTAATTGCCTTCCCACGCCCCCACTTTTTCCCCCCACCACGATCTATTTTTTACTTGGGCAAGGGGGGGGGGTTTCATTTCAGGGTTCCGAAAAAAAATTCTGACAGTGAATTAATTTTTTAGGCCAGTAGAGAAATTTCATTCTCAGTGAATCTGGTACATCCGTCACACTACCCGTTAATTAAAATGTCTTCAAATGAAGCCTGCAGTAAAACGTCGATGCGCAAAGAACCCCCCAAAGTACTGCATATTCAAAAAGATAAGAAGCACGGCCACGCCTGATCGACATTCTTTGCAGTTTTGCTGTATAACATTGCCCGTTGTTTTTTGTGGGTGCGTAACTTGACCCAATTTCAAGAGAAGAACACAGGCTGGGCTTTTTGAGAATAGGGTGTTGAGAGAGAGAGAGAGATATATATCTGGGCCTAAGAGGAGAATGGAGAAAACTGCATAATGGGGAGCTTCACGATCCGCGTTCCTCGCCTAATATTATAGTGGTGAAATAAAAAAACGTGAGACGGGCGGTGCGTGTAGCATGCATAGAGGCGACCACAAACAAAAATAGGGTTTTGGTGGTCACACCTAAAGGAAAGTGAGCACTTGAAAGACGTTGTAAATGTAAGAAGGGTATTAAAATGGCTTTTAAGTGAACAGGAGGATATGTATTTGATTCATCTGGCTTGACATACAAGTGAGACACTCTTGTTAACACAGAAACAGACCTTCAGGTTTCATAAAATGCAGGAAACTTCTTCACTAACCCAGTAACTATTACCTTTTCAACAAGGTCTCTGCTCATGCATATCAAGAATGCAAGCATTTGGGATCCCACAGCGCATTTTAAACATTGCTAAATAAGGATCTGTATCTTAGAAGGGCCTGAAGATGTTGTATAAGAATCGAAACACGTTGCCCTAATACAATAATAAACACAATAAAGTTTTGTTGTGTTTGACTGATACTCAATTTATATTTATATATGTGTTAAACACTTCCGGATGGCAAACATAAAAAAATAAAAAATAAATTTAAAAAAAATTCTCTGCTAAGAGTTAAACTTAACATTTACCACCCCAAAGTGTTTGAGGTATACAATTAAAGGAAAAGATCACAACAAACACAACAGTTGAATAATGAGAGACCAACTTGATGTCACTTGCTTTTTTTATTTCATTATTTACTGCTCAACATGTTTCAGATGTTAATACATCCATCCTCTGGAGCTTGCGACTTATTTGTTATTTCATGGGTTGTATTGCTCAAACCACAATGCAACACCAACACACATTGACCCAGAGCAATACAACCCATGAAATATCTCAACAAACAAGTCGCAAGCTCCTGAGGATGGATGTGTTAACATCCGAAACATGTTGAGCATTAAATAATGAAATAATAAAGCAAGTGACATCAAGCTGGTCTCTCTTTATTCAACTACAAAGATGATTCACGGTCCAATAAACATAAGAAACACAACAGTATTTGTATAGTATTCTTAAAATATATTATAGCATATGGGTTACATGTTTCGACTCCTATCGAGTCATCTGCATACTGCAGTAAACGTTTGTGTGTCTGGATCTACATCTTGAGGGCCTGAAGATGGCTTGATAGGAGTCGAAACATGTGGCCCATACGCCATACTATAAAAATACTGTTGTGTCTGTTGTGATCCTTTCCTTTCATTTTATTTCTGCTCAGAGTGTTGGTTATTTAGAGAAAGTGACCTACAAATTCACAAATACAAAACTTTGCATACAAAGGTGTCACCAACAATACGCAGCAGCAGTACCATAATCTAATAAATCACAAAATGTCAAAACTTCAATGCCTGGAAACAAGAACACACTCTTTACACACAGGCCTTACAATAAAATTTTAAAAAAATTCCGCTTTACCGTAACAACAAACTTCAACAATACCAAACATCAAGGATCCAAGTAAAAGAAGAAAAATATTACATTACCTCAGGCAAATGAAGACCAACTGGTAAGAAAAGTCCTAGGCACAGAGGATAATTGCAAAAATTGCAATGCTGTGATTTACAATCGCCATTCCTACCACTGTCAGGGAAGTAACACTGTCATAAAACAAGGCAATGGAGAATTTTGTTGATAAAACTGACAAGAAAGGCAGCCACTTGGAAGAGTGACAAATCTGACGGATGAGATCAAAGTTAATTGTGAAGAAAGGAAGTCACATGGACCATTTGGACATCCATGGAGAACAATACTGCTTGGGAACCTATCAGCCAGCCTTCATGGAACCTGATGCCCCATTACCATGTTCACACCAGCCCATCAATGATCCTGACACCAAACCTAAGACTTTGTGTAGCATTTTGTAACTTTCTCTCCATTGCAGTGAGTTCCAAACACTCAAACTCAACTCCCAACCTGGAGGACCACTCCCTTGCTGTCTGCCCATGACTGGTTATTCAAAATATTCACATCCATTGTCAATCTAGAGACAACCTCCCTTCCACTCATGCCTCCATGGACACATCATGCAGTAGTGACAAGGCACGTATTCCATAATGTGTTGCAACTGCTAATTTTCACACCAGAGAATTAATTAAATTGTTACCTATTTCAAGTAGCTTCTCATAGCTGCAAAGAAAGTGTCCACTATAACAATGCACATTACGCAACCCTAAAACCTTCCTGCATCACAGTCATTTGAAATGAAGCTTCTAGCAGAAGACACCAATACAACAAGATTAAATAAAACATATTTTCGAACTACCAAGTTTCAAACTACTCACTAAACAAGGGCATTTAAAAACTGAGCCCTTATGAACAGTGTAAGGACTACTGCTACCAAGTGAAAACTCTATTGCAGAAAGTCAGTAAATAAGTAGTAGTAGTATTAGTAGTAGTACTAATCAAGCAGTACACAGACAGAGAAGTTACAGCAAATAGGCCAGATATAATTAAAAACAAAAAAGAGAAAACATGCACACTGATAGATGTGGCAATACCTGCAGACAGAAATGTTGTGCAAAAAGAAGCGGAAAAGAAGTTAAAATACAAGAGTTTATATATAGAGATACAACGAATGTGGAACCTGAAATGTACGATTGTACCAGTAATAATTGGAGCCACTGGAATAGTAACGAGAAGCTTAAGGAAAAATTTGGAAGCTGTACCAGGAAAACATTCGAT
>Ga0123354_10011986_pt1 | contig 13426 bp, 9 predicted proteins | sample TergutLab28metaG_2_FD_97872 | JGI IMG/M metagenome (GOLD analysis project Ga0123354, IMG submission 97872) | Labiotermes labralis P4 segment gut microbial communities from Petit-Saut dam, French Guiana - Lab288 P4 | ecosystem: Host-associated > Arthropoda: Insects > Digestive system > Gut ... | reverse complement strand
GTGTGTGTTTTGTGTGTGTGTGGTGTGTGTGTGTGTGTTGTGTGTGTGTGTGTGTGTGTGTGTGTGTGTGTGTGTGTGTGTCCCTGTTTGTTGGGTTGGATTCCGCCTTCTTCCATGTTTAGAAACGTATGGCCGATTTTCACAAAACATTTTTGTTTTATTCCATTAAAGCCACGCATAAACCAAATGTTTAATATCATACAGGGAATAATGAAAAAGGCAAAAGCGTGCAGAGAACTACATACTGAGTTTGAAACATTCTTTGTGAGTCAATATTTCTTACAGAAAACTACATATTGAGGTTTAAGCATTCTTTGTGCATCAACAATTACGAAAGCGACTAAGAGAAGTTTTAATGTTTATCTGAAACTCTCAACCAAAAAAGGAAGCAACCAGCCCTTCACATAAAATCAAACATCTGTCAGCAACAGAAACACATTCGAAAGACAAAACATTACGCCGTAACCAGCTAGGTTTTTTTCAGTTCTGTTCATAATCCCTTGTGTATTTATTTCTACCAAAGTAATACGCACCTTACAAAATCGCACACATCGCAATTAATTTCTTTGACCAGCTGCATTACTATCAGCATCTCAAGTATCGTAAAGCCTGGAGATTTAGTTCTATACGCATGTCCTAACATTTTGAGTTCCGAATTAATTAATTTCATGTTTACTATATTATCAACAATTTCCTTGTGTCTGTCTGATCGAGAATTCGACTAGGATACCGATTTATATATATTAACTGATGGATATCATTAAAGAAAAAAAAGAACGTCATTCGAGACGTCACTGTAAAACATTGTTTACCTTTGTTATCTAAACCAAAATGGCGGCAGTGCCTAATACTGTGGATAAACCAAGCCGGCACCACTAAGTATACTACTATGAAATTTTGTGAAACAAGAAAGAACATTGCAATCGTACGAAATAGTTCGGTGTAATTTTAATCAAGGTAAATTTTTTTTAGTTTCGCACTTTACACCATACGGGTACAGTACCATTATTAATTACCAACACCAACACTACTACTATTACTACTGTACTACTAATAGTATTACTAGAAATAGTAATGGAGTACAGAGTAAGTAAAATGAAGCGGTCATGCCTTATACAATGACTCTCTACCTTATTCTTGTAAGGACTGAGGAAAAACAATTGAAAACTGAGTCATGTTAGACTGATGCCAGAATGACATAATCGTAATTGGAACCTTCCAAAACCAGAGCAGCAATATTAATCAATTGGCGATCACTTTCGGTTAGATATACATTCTCCAAGTAGAGATATGAGAAAGATATATTCATTGCAAGGGACTTACGTTGAGGTAAGTTACGTTATGGTTATTTTAATGTTGAACGGAACCTGAACTACAGAAGAGAGAGACTGCCTCTGGCGTAGACAGCACCTTCTGCCTTAAGAGAACGATAATGTTATTCCATGGTCATAATATTTAAATTTCAAATAATGGAGAAAGCAGAAAGCCCCTCAGCAAGCCATGGCAATCGGAATGATTTCTCCTGCATACGCTTACACATCGCACCCAAAACATTACAGTCAAAATTACCTGAAAAATTCCCCTAAGAGGAAAAACTTACCTAGCGGCGAAGTTCGGATGACATTTAGCAATTCTATACTCGAATCTTGCTTCAGTAAGGTACGGGGTTTAAAGAAAAGTTCCATCTTTTTTTAAGCGATACGGAAGGAGGACGTAGGGTGGAGTGAAATTAAATCTCCACACATTCTTCATGTATTAAATGGAGGCAGGTTGCTCATTGCAACCGCTTTATCCCTGAACAGAGAATTCTCTCTGTTGGGAGCAGATGCTGGTTTGGTTGCACCGCAGGCTCAGACGTACAGGTAAAGAAGAGATCAATTACGTTACCGGTAATCAGAAACCGTCCACCCAGACTATAATTTCTCGCTCATTCACTGACCCTCTTTGACTTATTTAATTATACGGTTAATAAGATTTGTGATGTCGGGGAACAATTCTAACAAATACTGAGCAAGTTGGTGTAAGAGTAAAGCTCCAGAATCGTATTCGAGAAATGGCTAGATCGATTCTCTACCAAGTTATCTGATATCCTGAGAACAGCGCGCTCGTGAAAAAGCGAAGAAAACGAATATTAGCTTCGTCATGTCTGTCCGTCTGTCTGTCCGTCCGCGTGGAACACCTCGGCTCCCACTGGACGGATTTTCATGAAATTTGATACTTGTGGATTTTTAAAAAATCTGTCGCGAAAACGCAAGTTCATTAAAACCGGAAAATAATAAAGGGTACTTTACATGAAGACCATTTTACATTTTTGATCATATCTCGCTCAGTTCTTCTTAGAATGAAATACGTTTCAGACAATAGTTTAGAGAAACTCGAAACACATATTTTATGCTCAATAAAATCGTGCTCTATTGTAATAGATAATATGGAAAAATACTGTAGAAGGGGAAGGTCTCATATGACAATACGGTGCATGCACATTGCATGCTGGATGCCTAAGGCTACAAATACACACACAGGTTGTGTAACACTCGTTGATTTTCCACTACAACAATGGTTGCACGAACTGCCTCAATGTTACATTACAGTACTTTTAATAATTTCTCCAGGCAAACTGCGGGACATCACTTCCATTAGGCCACGACCACTTCATTGCAAATTCTTCCCAATTCATCATTCACCATACCTTTCGATAACATAAATGCAGAATTATTTAGAGTGTCGTTAAATAAAAGCATAAATATCAAATTATCAATTCTGCAGCACGTTCCCTAGTGTATAAACCATTTCGATGCCTATGAATCAGAAAGCTAGTATAATCGTGACGAAGTGCGAGCCAAGTGTTTCAGTATTCCACAGCGTTTAAAGACGTTCAGGTTTATTTCCCCGCGTTTACAGTCACATAAATACAAGTGCGGTGTTTCGCAGCAACTGTTCCCCAAGGAGAAATTCTTGCTTTTTCATGCGCTTGTATAAAGCAGGAGCAGTTTCTTTTAACCGATTACAACAAAACTCTGTTAATTTACGAAGAAAATCTTTCTAAATAACTTCTTTGCCATTGAAATGCCTAAAACAGATATACATACATTAAAGTTATGCTTCCTTTTAAGTAATAAACGGCAATTAGGTAGATGGTTTAAAAAAAACTTTTCGAAAGAGTCCATTTTCAGGGTGGCAGTGGAAAAAGAATCTAGTCTAATCCACTCAAACAACGCTATATTTTTACTAGGCTTCACGTCGTCACAAACTAGAAGACAGAATCTTGCATAATAATTCTGTTCTTTCATGTTTTCCTCGTAACTGTATTGAAGAAACACTTCAAAAACTGCCTTGCTCCAAACAGCTTGCCTCTGACAGGTTCAACTCTTGAAGGCCCACATCCTTCTTTTTTATTCTGCCCACATGATTAACTTTTACTCTAGAGAAAATAGCACAGATCATCAAAGGGACGACGTTTACGTGATCCCCTGAAGAATTAATTGCTGCGTATCACATGTATGCTACGAACATGGCTTGAATATTCTCGCAATCCTGAAGAAAGCGATATATTTTCAATATCCAAACGAGGAGATGCTCTATTTTGGTTTTAATACAGTATATCTTCTACAGCAATTGCGACTGTCTTAAATTTGAAAGGTTCCCCAGTGTTTATAGTTGACTCCAGCGAATTTCTGTCTGCACACATATGATCTGTCCGAACTGTTGCTCCAGAAGAGAAACACAGAATATAAGCAAAGTCTCTTCTTTCCAGAAAAATGCAGACATCGCACCTCAAGTTGGCCAGAACCATTTCCCACTTCATCTCATCCAATTTATTATTAAAAAATTACCCCCAGAATTCGACGCCACATATTTTAAGTTTGTAAATCGCCACTACAAATGACGTTCCGTACATCGAAATTTTATATTTTTAAGTTCACGAAAAAATGAACAAGAATGAAAATGGTGACGCGTATTTTTAGTTTCCTTCAGTATATGAAGCATAGTCACTTAATATAATTACAGACATTCAAATGTTTTTTATTTTTATTTTAATTTAATTTAATTTAATTTTAGTTTAGTTTAGTTTATTAATTAAAATAATAAAATAATTCAAAGCTTTCTTTCTTTCTTTAAATCTTTCTTTCATAGTTTCTAATTTGTCACCAACGTGTAACATGACAGGGGTAAGTACAATGGATATGATAAAAAAAAATTCCTTGTTTCTATTAATGGAAAAAGAGATAGCTGAATTTTTGCAAAAGAATGATATAACGCCAATTTTTGACAGTTATTCAGATTGTTGGGTGGGAAGAGGTATCCATTTTGTGCAGCCCCACGTTTACCGAATTTAACGTTCCTTAAGGTTTGAAGGATGCATTACCTGTCAATATAATAAGTAAGCAATCAATTTACAGCAACGTCAATGCCCACCTTCCAATCGCACCGATTTATAAAGTACAACAACGAAACAACGTATTATTATTATTATTATTATTACAGTTTTAATGTATTTCGTAAAAGAGTTAACGTTCAAATTTGTGTGGATTAGGTTACATTTGTCGAAAGGTCGGAACATTTTTTCACACGATGTGTAAAGATATTCATCAGCTGAAAGTGTACAAAATTCACAATCGTATGTCACATGATTCATAACCTATCGCCATACAATCGAAAGCGACAGAATATTTTCCAACGTCCATCATGTAAATCTACATTCTACAAATCATTACTGTCACAAAATTTTTCACTTCATTTTTCCAAGTCTGTTCGTCACACATCATACCAAGACCTGACCTGAGTGTCGCTAACGTCGCTCCTTCTACACAGTTCTACACAGTTCTACACAGTTCTACACAGTTCCCTGCCTCACTCATGTAATTGTTTCTCGTTGAATGAAATTAAACGTTACGCCTTTGGGGTATCATCCAGCAGCGTCATATAAAAAATAAGTTCTGTGAAAACTGATTAAAGTTTAAAACTTTTACACTTTATCACACACTGACACAAAGACAGAAGCACATTAATGATCTAATAAGTCTATTCTCCCCCCTTTTTCCAAAAGTAAAGTTGTATGTCACAACAAACACAACAAAGACAACACACGCCACTTCTGTTTTAGACGATTCAGTCGGTCAAAGTTGTAAAAACAAAAAATTTCTACTTGTTCCGAGAAATATATGAAACACATTAAAACTCCAATATTACAAATGTTAACGCACGTGCTAAATATAAATAACGCTAGCTTTAATGGGCTAACTAACTTTCAGGGGATAGATAAAAGGTGTGTTTCCTGGAGATGTTGGACAGGAACACTGTTACAATATTAACAGCAGCTGACGGAACACAACAGCGAGAGTCGTAAACTCAACATCTGCCTCATTAAAGGAGACACACAAGTGGAACTTCACTAACTCAATATCTAAGAGTTTGTTTTTATTTTAGTGTTCGTTTCAAGTAAATGTGTATTCTTTCTTTGACTTCTTCAACCTCTCATTGTAGTTATAGAGGGGTTATTGTTTCACCTGACCACACTCACTGACACAACCACACGCACACACATAAACGCACACAATCCGTAGGACTCCTCTGGACGTGTGATCAGCCCAATGCAGAGACCTCTACCTGATAATACGCAACACTCGGAATAGTGCCATGTCCACGGTGGGATTAGAAACCGCAATCCCAGCAAGAGAGCGGCCGCAGAACCACGCGTTAGACCGCGCGGCCACCGGGATCAGCTTTAAATCTGTAGTCTACTATTGATAAGAAAATAAAAATTTTGGAACTTTCGGACAACCTCTACTGAAACACACCCTATTGAGGCACAGTTTTAATAGGCCTACACTTATCCATTCTAAGGAGTTGAGCCAGACATCGGAAAACGTTCAGAGGCATCAAGAGAGAGACTCCAGAAGGCACATTTCTCTTGTGAAACAGATACATTTCAGACATTGAACTGCCTTTATATATATATATATATATATTTGTGTGTGTGTGTGTGTGTCTGTGTATTCATTCCACGTTTCTCTTCCACCCTACTAAACCACACTCTTTATCATTTTTTTGCCGTCTTCAGGCTTTTCTTCAATTCTAGAATTCTTCACTCAGCTTCGGGTATAGTAAACGTTCACAATGGAATTCTATTTACCGCAACTGTAACTCCCCTCACATGACACGCACCCTTTAAATATGCAGTCATCCCGTGTGCGTTGGGAACTTGGTCCCTCGATACAAATAAAAGTGGATATTAAGATAGCATGAAAGTCAGATATAAAACATTACAATTCTTCTTGTTTTATATACGAATGTATACTAAAAATGTCCTCTCCCCCCACACACACATTAACGGTACAGCGCGGTTTATGACAAAGGTGTTCGACAGCAAGGTGTTGAAAAAATATTTAGAGCTTAGAGCGTTTAAGTAAGAGGAAGAAGTTGAAAACTGTGTAGTTATAAGTTCAATTGTCTGCACGGGCCACCAATTATTATTTGGATGATAAATTGACGGAATGTGTCATAAACACGACACATAGCTTCTAGTGGACAGGTCATGCTTGCAGATTTACAGTCAGCAATCCTACAATTAAGAGACCACTTGGGAAATCTAAGCGTAGATGTAAGAATAATATTTAAAGTGCTACTGTAAATACAGTATGATGTGTTAGGCTTAATGCGCCTGCGTGTTTCATAAAAGTCGGACAATTTCTTGACCAGCTAGACAACTGGCAGCTTGATCATAAGTAGTCTGATCCATGGAGTTAGAGTGTTAAGTGCAAATATATAAAATGTATTTAAATTACGTTGTACAAAAAGGAATGCTAAGGAAAGTTGTGGGCAATTTATGACAAGTGATACTGTACATGTAGATATGAAGACGCATCCTATGGAAATGTGCTAGTGGGCCAGTTTTTTATAAACCCTGCGGTCTCTTCTAACTTACCATTTATGATATGGACCTGATACTTTACCGTTCAAAACCATGCCTTTTGCCCACACGGCGTATTAATGTTTCGCACATTCTTACAACAAACAGCCGCTATTCAATTCCACAGTGCCAACCCGCTAGTCATTACAGAGAACACTGTATATTTTCCGTAAGGCAGGATCTGACATTTGCTTTATCTGTGGTGCTACAGCCAAAATACGGCCTAGGCCGCCTCATTAATGAAATTTCTAGATCACACAAAATGAGAAACACACACCCTGTAGAACATCTCTCAATGAGTGACAGATCATTGCAAAGGCCGCTACCTACACAGCCAACATAGAAGACAAATAGCCACGCATTCGGCGGGATTCAAACCCTCGACCAAACGGCTGCAGACTCAGGCCACAGACCGCACGGCCATCTGGATCGTCAGGATCTGGTATTCTCTGCTATTTAGACAAATTTCTTTTTACTTCATATTTCTAGTAGGCGGAGAAGTTTAAATAAAACTGGGCAACTATTTCCAGAGTTTCTTCTCCAGTCTTGGTGTCTATACTATACTGGATCTTGGATTGCTTGAATTTGTTTGTCACATCGGCCTCTCTCCATTTTGACAATTCTACATTTTATCTAACTGAACAAAATGTTTCGATATTAATTCCACCTTTAAGCATCATTCATTCATTCATTCATTCATTCATTCATTCATTCTTTCATTCATGTCCTCTGAAAGAGAGTTAACCTTCCTGGAATTTCTTGTGACTCGGCTCTTTTCTCAGTTGTTCCGTTCCTACTTCGTATTGCATATCTCTTTCGCTTTTACTTCACGTTCTATGTTCTTGTATTGTATCTCCTTACCTAAATTACATTTCCCTCTTCTCTCGTTCACCAATACTACTCCGTTTCTTACAAGTTCTTCCCTTGTAATTAATCTCATTCCTCTGTGTTTCTGTCTTCCGTTTGTTTCCGCTTTTTATGCCTGCACGTAACTTGAATGCTAATCTCAATGATATCTTTCTATCGTATTTATGCCGGTTTCTTCTGTCACTTACTCGCCACCCCGTTTACCGCATGCCGCAATACAATACTTGGGGCGAGACATCTTGAGCAACAAACGTTTTATTGATTCCTGACTGCAGTGTTTCCTGTGTCACGTACCCGCGATACTAGAACCTCCTTCAGTATAAACTGGAACTTGCAGCCCTTAACTGACCCCGTAGAACAAAGCCCTTCTTGACAGGATAATAATGCCTCAAATATTCGAGAAATTTACTGAATTTTTAAACCCAAAAATTCACTGTCGTCTTCATAAAAACCTACCACTGGTTTGTATTTCAAGAAAAACCCATTAATCTTTCAAACCTAACCGTTTGAGATAAATATTAGAATTATTATCCAAGTCACACCCATGTTATCAAAATTAGTTATTCGTTTTCAGTTTTCCTGTCAACTTTTAAGCATAATTTAAGACGCATGCCGTCCTTAAATTACAGACATGCGTCGTTTAACGACGGGGATACGTTCTGAGCAATGCGTCGTTAGGCGATTTCGTCGTTGTGCGAATGTATACTTACACATACCTAGATAGTACGGTATAGCCTACTTCGCACCTAGAGTATATAATAGTCTATTGCTCCTAGGATACAACCTGCACAGCATGTTACTGTACTGAATACTGTAGACAATTGTAACACAATGGCAAATATTATAATATTATAATCTTATGGGACCACCGTCGTATAGTCAGTCCGTCGTTGAACGAAACGTCGTTATGCGGCGCATACATTTACTATAATCTCTACCTGTAATTTAGGTTATATAAAGCAATATATCAGATCTTCGAAGCACAATGGTACCTATTTTTACCAACTCATTTAAGGTTCAAAATCGCATTTTGACGGTAAAATGTGTTTGCAGATTCTTATGCTTCTCAGAATATAGACTATTATTCCCCTACACAACAGTAACAATGGGGGGAAGTGTCTGTCCTGCAGAGTGGTTACCGAGTTCTTATATATTACGTGTTTGTATTCAGGCTTCAGAGAATTAATGAGGGTATAAACTAGTGATGAGCAATTTAAAGGCCTGTAGTAACTGTAGACTCCATAAGATGTAACATTCCGCCCAAACAGGATATTTATGTTTCGTAACGTAATCACAACATACAGCGACAATTTCCCTACATAGCAGTTAAGTGACCGGTCTTTACATCCAGCAAATACAATATTCTCCGTGAGTCAAAGCTCAGGTTGATGTAAAATTTAGATGCACGTCAGAGTACTTGCCGTGATATAGCTCAGGTGATTCGTCGCCTGCTTCTCACCGTAGAGATTCGGGTTCGATCCGGCCGTCAGTCCACATGAGATTTATGGTGAACAATGAGACAAAAAATAAGGTTTTTTCCGAGCATTTCGGCTGACCACTGTCAGTATCATTCCACCAATGCTCCGTACGTATCTTCATGTGCACGTTGTTCTAACCAGAACAAGCCGGCACCCTGGAAGCGTTCCAAATAGAAACACTGGATAGACAGTTCATAGTATTTCACATATACAAATTCAGAATAAGTAACACTTGCTTCGTTCAGCCTCAAAAACACGCACAGTCGCCAAGTTTCCAACTGCATGTGTTCCATATAAAATTTGTGTCCTATTTTCTGTCTACCTCTATTAAAATTTCATGTAAATATGTCAACTATGTATGAACAACACAACGGAATTAATTTTAATGCAGACCGTGAGCTGCACACAGCAGCAACTGCGTTTAAAGTGAAGTGAAAAATTATAAACAAAGCACATCCTGACATTTCGTTATTTCGAATGCCTTAGGATTTACAGAAAACTTGTACTGGACACACTAATGAGATGCGCATTTCTCTCTACAACTTCTGTTCGTCTTAGACAAAGACAAATGTTTATGGAATTGTGTTCAAAATGCACGCATGAAACTTGTGCATCTTCACGCAAAATTTCCATTATTTTCGCGCGATTATAACAGAAATTGTTCATGTCGATAAAAGGTAGTAAAATCCTAATAGATCGACATTTGTGGAAACCCTGTCGGCCGTTCGCCAGTCGTTGTAAGAGCGACGACTGGCGGGCAGATGTGTAGAAGCTAGAAAGTGCATTTTCGCAAATTTCCGCAGGAAATGGGCCCAGAAAATTGTTCATATTTAACCACTTCGCAAATGAATTGTTACGTATTATTTTGAATAAAATAGGAGCTGCAGGAACTGAAGAAGTTAAGAAAAGGTAAAGCTGTTAATATGCATAACATTAAGGTATATACTCGTAGCTCCATCATTATTAAACTCAGCGCTATATGGAAGGAATTAGTCTCAAGTACTGACAGAATTACCGCCGGGTATCCGCTGATTAGAGGTGTAAATGGGCAACTAAACTGGTCCATAAATTTTAGATGGAAGACAAATCCGTTTCCTACGGCCAGATTCGAACCGCGGATCGTCTAGTCGGTAGCGTAAACACTGAAAGTACTGAGGGATCCCGATTCCTAAAATCGGAGGAGAAATGGTATATCGAAACAACATGCAACAGACTCAAGATAAAAATCCTTTTAGGGAAGAATTACATTACCAAACATCCAAGCACAACATCCTAAGTCAGTGTACACAGTTACATCCACCATTACTTAGCCCAACCTTCTAATGTTGTGTAAATGAATCATTGCTCTTGGCTATGTGAGGAATACAAAGCACAAAACCTTCTGAGCTAAATACGGAAATTATGACTGCTGTAGTAGTTGGTGCGCATGTTAAACACACTGTTTTGAAGGTCAAAGCCGATGGAAGATAAGTTCAGAAGAAAACAATGGATGGTAGAAGAAACGCGTATGTCATTCTGGAAAGGGAAAATGGGGTCGAGAAGAAAGATTAGGGTGGAGCCACATTGCCCACAGAATGGTGGACTTAGAGAAACAGCCTTCTGTAATAGCTATAAGAGAAACAAAAACACGAAGAAGACAAACTGCAGTGAGGCATTACAAAGAATGCAGTTCGTCTTACGGATAGGAGATGTAGTTTTTAGATGACACAAATGACGAAACCTTGAATCAGGAAAAACATTTAAGGAGATAAGAAAACAAAGATAATTTAGGATAATTCATTACACTTTCACAAAATTTTAGATTCGCAAGAGGAATCCTCTGATATGTGAAACCGCGTAGTTTGGAACATAGTACTGACATTTCGAACGAACCTCTGTCACTAATTTCTAACTGGAAGAGTATTAAATTTTATAAGCAGAGGGGGGTCCAGGTCCTGAAAGGTGGAAAACCGACTCATTGCCACAATTCTTCGTGCATAAATAATTAGAAATAAAAGTGCATTTCTTTATGCTGTTATTCGTTTGAAGCCTCCAAATGCATTCCAGTTCCTCATCGCTGCTAACTGTAGATACTGAAATGTTAAAATTTCCTCTCCAGACATTGCTTCTGGAAACTTTGCAAGCTATGTCTAAAATTTAAACATTAATGGGAATCACGAGAACACAATTCTGAATATCATACACAACTGTCAGCTTCCCGGTATAGAGTAACTTGTTAATATTTCATTTTGCAAAGAAAGCAGCCACGGAAAACTTAACAGAATTCCTTACAAACATTATTAAAGTGAAACACACCATGCTTCCTTGCGCGCATTATAAGTACAGGCCTGTGTTTCCGTACGCTCCACAGAAGTTAGATATGTCCAACTAACACAACAAATCGCGAAATGTCATCGAAATTGGCGTAGATAAGACCCCGTAAGATACCGCGGCGCGTGAAGCCCTGCGGGTCAGGAGGGGGCCCGAAATTACAGAATTATAAAATTTGTTATGCATATTTTCGGTGTGGATCGCAGTGTCTTGATATAAGACAGTTCTCTGCATTCTTGCTGTAAGACCTGGGAATAATGCCGCTGAAAATTACATGAGGCCCCACGTTCATCAGCTGACTAGGCCCCCGTTCCCAAACTCGTTCACGAATAAGCCGCTGGATATGTAAACCGACGATTCATTATTGACTTCACAAGAGCCCGATACTGTGGAATGTCTTCAACCAGGTCAATCCAGCCACATCCTCGAAATTCACTTCCCTAAACATCCATTTTATTAGTTTTCCCATATGGTCTTTCCCTTTAGGTGTCCCAAATAAAATTTCGTGTACATTTTCCACTGCCAAAAAAAGAGACATGCTTATTAACTAAATCAGTCACACATATCAATTTACTGTCACAAATTAAATACGAACAAGAATGAAGCCCGAAGGAAAGTACTAAACCGCAAAATTTGAAAGAGACAAAAAAGGATGAGAAAATATTTCATTAAGACGGAAAGGGAAAACACAGTCTGCATGACGCAGCCGGAGAAGAGAACGATAAACGAAAAAGTTAATTGACGGAAGAGGAAAGCATGTAAGAGTAGAGCAGAGGTCTTAGTGCAGTCGTATAAGAACTGAAATGAGAGGGCAAGCCAACATACTCATGTGTTTAAGGACCACACTGTAAACCAACAAGTGCACACAATTCGTCAGAATCACAATAATGTTCTAATACGTCAACTGCTACATGTTACGGGCCTCACTGACCCATCATCAGGGATTGCACAGTTACGTAAAACATTCCTTTAACCTTTCTACCATCTCCAGTAATCAGCAGAACTGTCGTAACTTGGTCAGTGTGTGACTTCTAGTAGATGTGTTTGTGCACAGTAATGGGAGCAGACTGTTGGATTTCGAGTGTTCACGATGAGGACCGTAACAGGTAGCAGATGACTTATTATGATGCTATTGTGATTCTGACGAACTGTACGCATTTCATCGTTTACAGTGGGATAGGTAAGTGAATCATAACGCACGGAATGGAAAATGTAAAGTAAACTTCGGCACTATATTCTCCTCAAGGCTCTGGTTTTGTACAGACTAGGATTAACGTCGAAAAGTGACTGAATGAGTAAATAAATATATACATTTACATGCATACATACACACATAAGCACATATATACATACATACAAATACATACATACGTATATATATATATATATACATACACACACACATACATACGTACAAACATACATATATACATACATACATACGTACATATATACATACATACATATCTACGTACATATATACATACATACACACACACACATACGTACGTACAAACATGCATACATACATACATATATACATACACACACATACATACGTACAAACATACATACGTACATATATACATACATATATAAACACATATATACGTCAAACAAACATACATACATACATACATACATACATACACATATACATATATACATACATATATAAACACATATATACGTACAAACAAACATACATACATACATACACATATACATACACACACATACATACATACATACATACACATATACATACACACACATACATACATACATACATACACACACACATACATACATACAGACATACAGAGTACATACATACATTACATATATATATTACATACAT
>Ga0123354_10011985_pt1 | contig 13427 bp, 2 predicted proteins | sample TergutLab28metaG_2_FD_97872 | JGI IMG/M metagenome (GOLD analysis project Ga0123354, IMG submission 97872) | Labiotermes labralis P4 segment gut microbial communities from Petit-Saut dam, French Guiana - Lab288 P4 | ecosystem: Host-associated > Arthropoda: Insects > Digestive system > Gut ... | reverse complement strand
CTCGAAACATGTAGAGAGTGAATGACGACTACCCATGAAAATAAAGGATAGTCTACAAGTGACATCGTGTTGGTTATTTTAAAGAATTACAATGATGCACGGAACAATGAATGTAAAATGTAGGTCTGCTTATATATCAAAAGAAATTACATAGCAGGAGTGAACACGGAGGAGATAACAGATTTGTATCCAAACCACAGTACAATTAACGAGACTAGAAGTTTACAGTGAATAATAACCAAATGTTCATTTGTGAATGGTATGTGTTGTGACGGACTGATCACTCGTCCAGAGGCACCGAGTGTGGTGTGTCTGAGTGTGATTGTGTAGCCTCGACAATGGAAGAGGCCCTGACCCATTAGAGGCTGTCGCGCCATAAAAAAAAATACATAGAAAGGAAAATCTAATAAGCCAAATACGCTTTTTAAAGTTCAAGAAAAAAGGATTTTGTACGATTTTATAAAGGTTATGTAATTTTAACTAATACGTACGGGCAGTGTCATGTAATACGCACAATATAATAGCTGAAAGCTAAACCAGAAATAATAATAGATATAAATATAATTTTGTAATTTGTGAGACCGTGATGCTATACAAATGGGGACCGCGGTAGCACAGTGGTTAAGGTGCTGTGCTACAATTCGGAAGGTCGCTGGTTCGATCCCAGGTGGTGTCAGTGGATTTTCCATTGACATAAAACCCTTCCGATTGCACTATGGCCCTGGGGTCGACTCAGCCTCTAATAGAAATGAGTACCTGGAGTATTTCCTGGGGGTGAAGGCGGCCGGTGCGTAAGGCCGACAACCTACCACCATCCTGTGCCGTTGTCATGAAATCTGGGAACCTTAACTTCCTGGAACACTCTGGGCCACTCCAGGCCTGTAACGGGATCGCTTTACCTTTACCTTTGATGCGATATAAGGCTTGTGCTTAAAACGCTTGATAATGGCTTTGGTATATAAGCCGAAACATGTAACTATTTATTGAAAAAGGGTATTTCTTTACCAACAAAAATGTTGTGTCGCCCAAGTCAACAAATTTATTTTAGTCCGAATCTTTGTATGTAATTCAGGTTAATTTAAGTCTTTAAAGTTTCATATGCATCGCAATTCAAATTTGTTTACACGCTTTGTAACGTCGCTGCTTGTGCCAGGTTAACGTTATCCTTACTTGTGTCTTTTGTGCCGTCAGCTTTGGATGGACGGCGTCCCTTTTTGCCAATCAACAACATAAGGAAAAAAGACGCAGTTGGACAAAACCCTATTGTACACTACATGTGTATGGAACGGGCTACTCGTCTGAACATTTAGTCTGAATGCCGTACACTCTGAGAATCAAACTGTGTCTAAGTGGAGCCTCTTTTTTTATATAACCGTTCCATATTAAGCACTGTAGATTCTGCCGAATCTACTTGTCGTAATTCTCCTTAGAGTTCTTCACTTCTTCAATATGCCGTGTGCAGATATTCTGTAGGCGGGCGGGCAACTGATGGAGCTGTGGGTTTATGTGTAATATTTTAGATAAACTAGTGAAAAAAATGGTCTAAGATGATGACAAGCCATTAGCCAACGTGTACAGCAAAGTGACAGTAATAATATGCTACACACGTGCACACAAGGTACCATAACCAGGCAATGAAGGTGAAGCATCTATCAACGTGGAAACACTTATGTCTAAGAATGCCTAACACTAACAGTTTAAAAGCCTCAGCCACAAGGTAGGCAAAGATAAAGTATGTAACCTCAGTCGGCATACATACTGCTGCATATAATGTCCTGCATATCAAGTTGTGTTGAACATCACTCAGCTGGCTTTGGTTAGGTTATGAACCTTCAAATTATATAAAATTTGTTACTTAGATAAGCGACTGTTAGCTTGTCAAGGATTTTATAACAGATAGTATGGAGAAATATTTGAAAGTCGGGGTCCGAATGGGCTTCATCCTGGCCAACATTTTGGTATTCTAGTCATGTTTACTATCTTGTTCTGAGTCTGTTATGAATGTTAGACTCGTCTACAATAGTACATGCTTGTGTGTCTCGCTAGTTAAATTCAAACTTGGTATGTAGGTTGTGCGATCCACATACGGAGATTGCGACGGGAACCACATTCCGTATCTTACCTGAGTGAGGCTGTCCATCGCGTGACCAGCTACTGACCTCTGGCGACCTGCAACAACAAAATGCCTTGTTGTGTTTCTGTTAGTAACCAAGCAGGCCTACTCCCGTTGTCCTGCTGTCACCGGTACTCCCTCTACACACAGCCTCATGAATTCACTTCGCCAAGTGCACGTGTCATCTGACTTGACATTCAAACACTCTGCATTTTGCCCGGAGAACATATCTGGGCATTTCATACTATTCTCACAGAACCGACGCTTACTTTCCCAAACAGCATTAAAATCACTAATTGTTTAGTTTTTGTAATGCACACTGTTTTCTGTGAGACAGAGGTGAATCATTATGAAACATTTAGATGAACTTCAGGCAGTAATAATCAAAACACACACCGTGCCTACCCGATGGTGACGGCTAAACTAAATAAAGCAACAGGGCTCTTGTAACCCCGGTTCCCGAAGTGCAGAATTAGCATTAGTAGTAACAAATCCAATATTATATTATTTTCTAAAAGATTGCCGTCGCGATATTCAGCCACATAAAATTTGCACTGAAAATACACTGTACCAGTCAAACATAATACTTAGGGGTAGCCCTCATTCACAAGACACTCATTTCCTGCCTTCTACGTAATGAAAAGTTCGGACTGAGGCATATTCACCCCTCACTAAAAAATCCTCCACCACTGGCATGCAATTGGGCAACATGTATGAATCCCTTCTCCGATCTACACTGACATACGCTTCCCCTGCCTGGGTGTATGCTGCCAAGACTGGCAGCAATACATTACAGACATTTCAAAATAAAGGCCTCAGGGTATTAATAGCTACATATGGGAATATCATTAATAAGAATCGCTTCAATATTCTAGCGATCACAGAGCATGAAAGTAAAATTTGCCAAAATCAGTAATTAGGGCAATAGTATCGCTCCAGATCCCTAAGACAACCATGCTTTATGGCACACTAGCAAGAACGTAACGCAAATAAACAGGAAGACGTAATCCAGTACTAACCATGAAGAATTTGTCGGACAGACAGCACAGATTACCTACATAACGCCCCTCAAAAATCTTTATACACAACCCCCACAAAAATTTGGAAGAGCAGTTCGAAGATTTCACTTCAGTACCAGCCTTCGGAAGGTATCCACAGAGTTCCAGGTCACAGCGGGCACGTGAGCTAATTCCCAAAGCTGGAAAGTCGATACTCCGAAGAAAGATAAGATGCACAAGAAAAAACGTCAACAAGCAATATCTCACAATTTGTAATAACAGTGGGACTGAGTATAGAAGAACAACGCAGCTACGAACGGGTTTTGCTTTATGCTATGCACTCTGTATAACTTAAACCCCTTTATTACTTCCGCATCCAAAAGGTCAAGCAAAGAAGTCTATGCAAAACATCCGTACGTTGTAAAAACAAAACTACGGCACGAATACGGACTGCCAAAAATGGCACACGTTGGAATGCCCGACTGCTGGTTCCGAAGGGTCTTGCGACTGGCCACCGCAGTGCATTTCCGCCTTTTCCCTTACAGCAAATGCTGAATTGGCACCGAAAATCCACGATGCAATGCAGTCTTCTTATGCAAGGCTCCCAGCACTAACTTCAAAATTCCCGCCAAAACACCGCTCACCAGCTCTCTCCACGCTATCATAATTTCAGCATAGTGCATCCCTCCAAACACAACATTCAGTCCAAGTGTTCCACTTCTTTATTCTGCCGCACATTTCAATAATTACTTTACATCACTTTACCATCTTCACTTCTCAATGCTCTGTCTTGACTCCAGCCTATCTTTACCAGAAGGACGAGCGGGCATAGCCTGGGAAAATTCAGGGCAGTAAATTATCTGTTTACCCGCGTAATAATAGATGCTGTGCCTTTCACTAGTCCCTGTTTCTTCTTGTTCTTATTCTTCTTCAAGCAGCCGAATTTATCATTCCCCCGTGCTACATACATTGGCCCATCTTCGCGCACGTCGTGTGAGAATGAGTAGGGGTTAAGCGTGGGAAAAATGAAATGAAGACATGCTAACTGCTCACCTCCAACTAGTGCAGTGGATCAGAATGAAAGGAGCTTACCTTCACTCTCCCATACGCCTTTATGGCGTAAACAGTGATAACTCTGCCTTTACCTTCCGGAAATTGGAAGCGTTCGAAAGAAGTCCTTGCACTTGTTATCAGGCTTGTGAGCGCTGAAATGTTGCATTTTTCGGAACTACGCGTATAATTAATTTTGCAAAAATCTGGTATGTGAACAAAGGCCGTAATGAAGTATAAGTAACAATCTGAGGCGGATCCAGGTTTTGTGGAGCCTGAAGCAAATACAATTGTTGGGGCCCCTTTAAGAAAAGGATAGAAAATTAGGTGAGAAATTGAATATCTAGAGCCCCCAGGGCTTTGGAATGTGCGCGTACAAGTGAGGGGTTTAAGTTTCATTAACTTCACGGTAAATCCGCCCCTAGGAACAACCAGCTCACACTGTATACATGACATACGGAACTACGTAATACAGAATTATCCATTTATAATACCTTACCTCAGTATAACACTCTAGTCTATGTTATGTCTACTGTTCCTCGAAACATGGTCAAGAGGGTTCATGCGCGTATTTAGAACAGATGACCCCACCAGGACGTTCTGGGAACACTTGCTATTGTTATGTACAGAACGGGGTATAAAATACATGTACGGCAAGCCTGCAGTAAACAACACTAGTCTACGGCGGAGCTGTCTGCCCAGTATTGCTCGTGCTTAACCTTTTGGCGCCGGAATTATTTTTTTAAATTTTAGCACACCCTGTATACAAAATGTGAATAATAGAAACCAAATACGTTAGAATTATGAAACAAACTGCATTTTGAGGAGAAAAAACGGAGATTATATACCACGTTTAAAATATTCAGTACCTATATTTGTTGAATAAATAAATAAAATGCAACTTTAGAGGTTAGCCGTGCGGTACGACCACTATAGTTGACATTAGGCGTCAAAAGGTTAATCAGTTGTTCAGCAATCGGAATAACTTCATCCTCTACAGAACTACGCGGCTGCCCGACATGGGCGCGCCTGTCTCTGCCAGTGTGATGTGCGCGAAAATATAAAATGTACAGCCCCAACTCCTTGAGAAGCTAACAGTTACCAAACTCCTAGAGAATTTCCCCGATTACCGTGTTCAGAAGAACTCCCCACTTGTGCCTATCGTAAGCCACATGATCCAGTCCACATCCTTCTGCCCACCTTCCACAAGATCAATTTTATTTTCTCCCATCTACGCCTAGGTCCTACAATTGTTCTGTCGCCTTTGGGCAGTAGAACCGAACCAAATAAATGCAGGCGGACCGAACGAAGCAGCTATTGCTTTTGAACATCCAAATGATCATGAATGGCGAGTAGGTAAGGATTAAGAAGGAAGGCGTTGTTGTACCTTTTAAGACGCCTTTCCCACATTTTTTGAGACTACAGAAAGCTATCGAGAATCTCAACAGGACAGAAATTAACTATGAGTATTTCAAAATTCCAACTCGATACGCATGGACTGTCCATCTAGAGCGTCTCTGCTACAGTAATCTGCTAGATGGGCTGAAGAATAATGGTTTGAAACCCGAAAGGAAAGTTCTTTTCTATACAACGATCCCGATTTCGAAGGTCTTTTGTCATTTCCGATGGTTCCATGGTTTCGTTCGCTTGTCGTGATAACAGTAGTTTTAAGACGAAAATGGATACGAAATACTAGTGAAATGTTCCTGATGAGGGAAAACGAAAGTACTCTGCTAGAAGCCTGTCCCAGTTCCACTCTGTCTACCACATATCAGAAGAAGTTCAATTAATACATTAATATTCAGTTCATGCTTCACACACAACCGGTTAATGCTGTTTTGGACATATTCGCGCTTTATTATGAAAATTGTACAATATACATAACCAGGGACGGCCCGGAAGACGTAGGCGCCCCGGGCTATCTAATAGTTTGGTGCCGTTCAAAGTGATATTCTTCAAATATTTTTTATCCTAAGACAGCACTAGCGAATATTTTTGAGGGCGCGTGCCCAAATGCGGATAATTTGGGGAGAAGTTCCTTTGCATGTAGAAAACCTGAGTTTACCAGAAACAGATTTCCGATTATTCCACTAAAGTCTCGGCGCCCTGGGCAGATGTCCGGCTGAACCGCCGGTTATTCGGTCCCCGTACTCTATCTACACTGTGGCGGGCGCTATGCGATCGCACAATGTCAACTCTCGTGGTATATACAGTTACTGCTTTACCAGAACGATTTCAGTTTTATTATCCCCATCAGATTCCACTTAAGGTGAGAAAAGCAGAAGATGAAACTTTGGGGTTTCCGGTTCCTTGCAGTTCCCTATAGTTCTGAGCAAAGAGGTGAATAATAAGATCTCGGGCCCTCTTTCCCCAAATATGAAGCGCAATGATTTGCAGAAAATAAAATGTGGCAGTAGCAAACACAAAAAAATGTGACTACGCATTTCCTGCATGAGTCCGAACAGTTCTGTCACTGGGGTTCGATTCCCAGCATGGCTAGGCATTTTCCTCTTCCCGGCCAAAACAGCCACCTATTCTTTAGGTCACCACGCGATTAGCCCGTGCAAAACGGCCGGAGATCTCCTCTATGTGGTTCAAAATGAGTGGCGTATTCCTTAACAATTCCCCATACGCTTTAATCGCTTAGCGATAGAGGTAACTTATCGTATGTTTCTCAACATGGATATGACAGCAGTTTAAATAATTAGGTAACTCATACAAACAAATTATGTACATACCGTATGCAAAGTTCTAAGGTTTCTTAAAACTTCCGGCAAGTTTTAAAACACTGTGTGTGCATCATATTCATACAAATGAATTCTGATTGACCCGTACCGGGCACTTATCTTTGATCACAACTGTTGTATAAATAAGATAATCTGTCACAGCCATCTTCTTCTTCTTATCCTTCAGTTTTTTGATTGGTTGACAGCTTTCCATCTTATACTAATTACAACTTCGGAATCATTTCCCCACCTTTACTGAAACTCACTCTTTTGTAAACAGTAACAAAGTCAGTGTTTCGCTGACCTTATTTTTTATTATATACTTACATAACACAATGGAATGTTCTCTCTGAAGATTGTAATTATATTTTTGTGTTCTCCAAACCCATTTTAACATTATTCTACCGTCTAGGCTCAGCTTTTACAGAAGCCTCTTCATGTCACGTTTCCCGACCAAAATTTTGTACGCTTTTCTAATCTCTCCCAACCATACATGCCACATTCTCCGCCCATCTCATCTTACCTCATTTCATCCTTATAGTTATTCGAATCATATCTAAATGACATTATAAGGAGCTGTACGTTGATTTTGGAAGCGTTTATGCAATTGAAGCTAGGCAAACCTCCATATGTAAGCTGAATTCCTGAAACTGGTGTTGAACCGGACAACTTCACGGTGTTAATTGTTGTTGATACTTGTTCAATACAGGTAACACTACTGCACATGAATCTAAAATAACATTCTATCGATTTTCTCAAAAGTGGCTCATCGAAGAACAAATCGATACATGGCAGAACGTAGACCCAACGAAGTTTTGTAGTTTTCGTTTGAAACTTTTTTCAATATTGTAAATATTTAACCAAATACGAGAAAAAAAGATATCTGACTTTTCAGTGTGAGAAATATCTCGGGCCATGAAATTCACTTTTCTGCTTTGTTTAATATTTACTTACACGCGGTGTTATCTTGGTAGTTCGGAGAATACAGGGCTTTAGCATTTACAGTTTGCACAAATGCGTCATTCGCTTCGTCACGTGGTTCACACGTGGCACCTTTAGAGAAGCTCAACTGATTTTCATGTACTTTTGAAATGAGGCATTTTACTAAAATTTGCCGACTCTTCCAATTTTAGTTGAAATCTGGTAAAATTAATGATCACTTCACATAAAAACCTACAAGCGTTTCTTGGTGCAACTCAAGCATAATTCGCTACATAATGATTGGCGCGTAAATTGTGGCGAAAAGAAATTGGAGAGAAAAATTAAATTCACATTTTTTCAATACACTATTTTTTTCGTAAAAATTCCGGCTATCCGTTATGCAAACAAAGAGAACCAACGCATCGGAATTTTTACGTTGCGCGAATATTCGTAACTTCTTCCTGATTTTCCTCCAGACTCTCCAGGATAACACCTTTTAACCACTTCCAAATCGTTCACTGCTACACCTTCATGGTTGTCCATTAACATTCGACATTAATCTTCTATAGTCGAAACAATGACGTTAAATGGCCTAATAATCACTCCCCAAGACGTTTACATGTTCACAGACACCCGAAACTGATACGTCATGTCACATACCCACTACAAGAGAACGCCTGGCTGCCTTCGCCTATTTTCTTCAGGGCGGCGTTGCAGACACAGCACTGCTGAAGTTTGTAAGTCCGGTCACACGACGAAAACACTCCTTACGCTTCTGTGTCGAACGACCGACTGGTTTCTTGCCGCAGTGTATGGAATTTCGAGACGTGTCCTGACGTCACTGACTACGTCACTGAAACTTGCTGGGAAGCTGAGGATGTGAGTGACGGACTCAGCCCAGTATTTACGTATTCATTCGTCTATAGGTTATCGCAACATGAGCGCAAGATTTTAAGCGCGCGCCATTGTCGTTCTATTAGGTTGGCGGCACTGAAACTTTAACATCTGTCATTTGTCATATTTGCGATTAGTAGCCATGGAACGCTACACTAAACAACGCGATATTAATAAAAATCCAACCAATGCAACAGTATGCAGATATTTATTTATTCACTGCAAAGTCAATCTACATGTTTCGGGTGTCACAGCACTCATCATCAGGAGTACTAAAAACTTTGCAGTGAATAAATATCTGCATACTGTTGCATCTGGTTGGATTTTTATTAACACTGAATTGTGATGCACGGAACCGTGAGCTAAAAAAAAAACTACACAACACGTTACGTTATTATTGTGAAAAATGTATTACAAAATTAAATATTGCGCTCTTATTGGGACACGCCATATAATGTGTCAGTAAGGAGTCAAGAGAATGAGGGGGGTCTACCTGCAAAGATTCTGTGTGTTTAGTCTCACATACGTGTAACTTCGAAATGCAGCAGTTGCTGATCTTGTCAAAAATTCTTACCGTTTATGGAACTCGAAATTTCATTTACCGTGTCCACTGAAGTTATGAAGTTTAATGTACATGCAGTATACCTATGTTAAATTTTTGACGCCTAATGTCATCTATAGTGGTCGTACCGCACCGCTAACCTCTAAAGTTTCATTTTATATATTCATTCAACAAATATAGGTACTGAATATTTTAAACATTGTATGTACTGTCCGTTTTTTCTCTTCAAAATGCAGTTTGTTTCATAAATCTAACTTGTTTGGTTCCTGTATTATTCACATTTTATATACAGGGTGTGCTAAAATTAAAAAAATAATTCCGGCGCCAAAAGGTTAAAGTTGTGATGTTTCCGTGGTGGTAACCATGCACGTTGTAGTATTCTGGGTTTTAACACTCTATATTCTGGTATATGCAAACAAACCTTTCGGAGCAACACGCTGTTAATTTCAGGGTACAGCACATTTCTCCGAAATACTAATGACCAACTGACCTTACCGTTGAAAACGTTGGTGCCACTACCAAACTACACACTGTTATAACCCAGATGACTACAGTATTGATACAACTTACAGTGAACAGTGCCTAAACATCGATTCCCTTTGGATAATAGGCTGGGATTTTCTCGTATGTAGTTTGAGTGCTGTGGTATCGAGAAAAATTTTATGCCCTTACCGGGAACCAAACCCGGTCGTCCAGTCCGCCTCTGCTTAACTTATACATAGCTAGTGTTTGGCTGCAGGCCACATGCGTTGTCATTCTAACTTAGGTCAGTGAAATGGTGTCAAGGCAGACAACAATGCCGCAATATCGCTACGAAGTTCCAACGATATTTATTCACTTGTGATTAAATACTTTCCGAAAATCTGAGGTGTAGGTAATTACGGCTATGAACTCTAGGTCATGTCCTATTCCGTACACGTCATAATGCTGACCGCTCCAGTTCCTGGTGTGTGAAGTCACGGCCCGACTCTCCAGTCCATGTCACACGAGGCTGCTGAGGTAGTTTCGTGCCGTGTCTTTGCTGGTTCCGCTGCTGGCTTGCCGTATAAACAAATGGACATAACATACTTCGGTCGTCCGACTCTCAGTCATCCAAATCCGGCGTTAACGGACCCGTCTTTCCAACCCACCGAAAAAACAAGGAATACGAATTTTTTTTTGTGTGTAAAATCTTGAATTTAGCATTTAGATAACATTAAGCCCATTCCATTTTTGTCGAATCAATACTGTAGCCTACAGAACTACATTTACAAAGCGACAAAACTTAGTCTTGTTAGGCCTACTCAACACAGTTCAAACTCCGTTAAGTGGTGGAAGCTTCCGACGCATACTTGGGGATTAAAATACGTTTTAGGACTTACTTCTTTGTTTTTATCAAACTTCTGCCTCTTTTGTGTGCTACTACATTGTCTAGCTTCGGTTATTTGACTTACTCAATTTGCGTCTCTGTATTACATTAGGGCTAGGAATCCGATTCCGAACAACCGGCTTTTCCTACCCACACTTCCGTCCAGTTTGACTGTATAAAGGTGAGTTTTGTATGGGTCTAAAACCAACTGCTCACCTTGATGTGAGAATACAAATAACACCTGCGAGCCAGTGGGCTGCTATAGGCAATACTGTAGACTTGTGTTCTGGAGGTGTTTAGTCGAAATTCGAATGGAACACCGGATATCCTGACTGGGATTTTTTTGTAGTTTCCCTCAGTTTCTATAGGCAAATGCCGGAACAGTGCCTGGATTAGGCTACGACTGCTTCCTTTCAAATTCTATTCATTTGACGACTGTGAATCTTCCTGCCGTTCGATGCGGAATATTTTAGCGACAGCGTCTTTAAATAAGCAAAACATGAGCACAGAAAACTTTCATTGAACTTATCGCAGAGCCGAAGTGACTATACAGTCGCTGTCAGTGGTATCGACCGATTAGAGTGAAAGATATCGCAAGATAGCCATCGTGGCCTAATTTTTATACCTGTGGTGGCTAGGATTCTAACCGGCATCTTCTGCATGTAAGTCAGACGCGTTACGTCACGGATTTTCCTGGTCTTTAAACCATCTTGCTATTAAAAAGCAAAGAATTTGAGCAGGTAAAATATGGGGCATAATTTTTCCGATTTTATCCACAATGTTCCTTAGTATAAGACGCTGCGATTATCGTAAGCCCACTTTTAACATGGAAGTTTTCATTATATTTTTTATTTCTGTGCGCGCGAGCCGCCACTTCTTGTTTTCTCATGTCGTATGACAGTGTTGTCTCCTTCACACATCTTCTGTCTCGTTCCAGAATTCATACTCATTGGTTATCTGGCTGTTAGCGTGCTAGATATCGGGTTCGATCCAAACCGCCGGCATTAATCTCAAAACACTCATTTCAAAATAGGCTTATGCATGCCACACATTTGTAGCGCATTTGATCTCCTTTGCTGAAATACCAGAAAAATCACTAAGACTTAAGAGAAAGTTTATCCGAAATAAAATGCGTGTCTCATTTCCTTCAACACTTTCTGTTCGAAATATTTTTCATTCTGATAAATATTTAGCGATTTGCCCTCTACGTGTCCACAGAGACATGTGTAAAGCGTCAGTTGTTGTTTTGTTGTTGTTGGTGGTGGTGGTGGTGGTGATGGTGATGGTGGTGCTGGTGCTGGTGCTGCTGCTGTTGCTGTTGTTGTTGCTGCTGCTGCTGTTGCTGTTGTTGTTGTTGTTGCTGCTGCTGCTGTTGTTGCTGTTGCTGTTGTTGCTGTTGTTGTTGCTGCTGCTACTGTTGTTGTCGTCGCCATCGTCATCTTTTGATTTAACTTAAGTCAGAATATTTAAAAAATAACGAGTTTAATGAAAATTGGTTCTGGAATACGAATTAGAATGCTAACAGAATGCTAAGAGAACAGAATGCTAACAGAATAGAATGCTAACAACTAGATGGCAACAGTGTGTCCCGGAATAAAAAAAAAGTCACAATGACTGGGCTCTTTGGAACAAACGGAAATCGAACCAGTAACTGAAAGGAATAAGCAAGTTGAAACACCTTGCCAGATAATTAATATATCGACCAACTACTACACTTAATAAAATATTATTCATGGCAAGTGTCCTCCTACCTTCTTCGACACTGGGTTGCCATCTTCTCGGAGTTTTTTTAGCAAAAGAAGGGAAGTCCAGCACGCTGACCTACGTTGCGCATCGCCATAATTGGAATGATTAAAATATTAAAATTATAAATTACATAAATTTGATACGCACAAATTTACAATGTTGTGATATTAATATAATGTATTGAGCCTTCCAAGTACAAGTTTGTAGTTAATGTACATTCTGTGCGCAGTATGCATACAAACGTCTGTCTTTGTCTCGATCTACGTCATCCCAAGAGACCTTGTCCAAATAGAATGCGTGCAGCATGTCATGTCGGGCGGTGTAGTACGCCACTGGGTGTGTGTCTCGTCCTGCCTCGGTAAACAATTTGCGCGTGTTATCCGTGACAACAACCATTATCAGCGAGACCGCGTGATTACAGTGTGAAGGAAACTCGTAAAAAACAAGCACGCGTGCTGATGCTTTTCATATCAGCCTCACAACATGCAGCAGCCGACACTTTAAAGGAATTACAACACTCAGATTTGAAATTAACCTTTTGGCGCCGGAATTATTTTTTAATTTTAGCACACGCTGTATATAAAATGTGAATAATACAGGAACCAAATACGTTAGAATTATGAAACAAACTGCATTTTGAAAAGAAAAATACGGAGAGTATACTTACTTACCTACTTACTCCATGGTGCAGAGTCCTTCTTGAGAAGCTAACTGGTTTGCAGCTTGTCAAGAAATTCCCCGGATTTCATGGAACCCGAAGATTCATTACCGCACTCACAAGCGTCCGCCACCTGTCCCTATCCTGGGCCAACCCAATCCAGTCCACATACCCTCATCCCACCTCCTGGAGATCCATCCTAATATTATCCACCCATCTACGCCTATGTCTCCCCAGTGGACTCCTTCCCTCCGGTTTCCCCACCAAGACCCTATACACCCCCTCTCCTTCCCCATACGCGCCACATTCCCAGCCCATCTCATTCTTCTCGATTTTATCACCCGCACAATATTGGGTGAGGAGTACAGATCACTTAGCTCCTCGTTATGCAGTCTCCTCCATTCCCCTGTT
>Ga0123354_10011984_pt1 | contig 13427 bp, 15 predicted proteins | sample TergutLab28metaG_2_FD_97872 | JGI IMG/M metagenome (GOLD analysis project Ga0123354, IMG submission 97872) | Labiotermes labralis P4 segment gut microbial communities from Petit-Saut dam, French Guiana - Lab288 P4 | ecosystem: Host-associated > Arthropoda: Insects > Digestive system > Gut ... | reverse complement strand
TACCACATCGTGATCGCAGATAGCAGAGCTCCACGTGATGGAAAATTTATCGAAAGGATTGGTTCTTACAACCCGAATACGAATCCTGCTACAATAGATTTGAAATTCGACAGAGCTTTGTATTGGCTGCAAGTAGGAGCGCAACCTACGGATACAGTAAAAAATATTCTATCGGCGCAAGGCGTGCTTCTTAAAAAGCACTTGCTGGGCGGCGTTAAAAAAGGCGCTTTCACTGAAGCGGATGCTGAAACTAAATTTCAAGTTTGGTTAGATACCAAACAAAAATCAGTTAAGACAACAGTTAGTAAATTGCTGGAAAAGGAAAGGGCTGTTGAAAAAGCCTGCATGGACGCCGAAAAAGCTACGCACAAAGCAAGAGCAGAAGCCTTGGCTGCTAAAAAGGCGACTTTGGCTGCTGCTGCAGCTAAAGCTGTAGCGACTTCAACTGACGCTGAAGCCCCCGCCGAGCCGGAAACGGTTCAAACCTTATAGATTAATTTATGTCATTGCGGACTTGATCCGCAATCCCCCGACAATTAGTTATATTTTTTCATGGGATCCCGCGTCAAGCGCGGGATGACAAGATTTTGAGACAGCCTCTTTCTTTAAAGACCTATTACTCCTTTTTTTGAAATTTTTAAAGAGCAACCAAAATTATCGCCATACAGGTTCCCTTTATCAAAAGCCGCTTGTAAAGCGAATTCCCAACCTTCATGGTTTATTGGGCTATAGGTGCATTCAATCAATGTAGAAAAATTATCTTTTCTTTGGAGGAAGGGCCTGTACATTGTGCCCCAAGCTTGCATTCCGGTAAAAAGCGTTCGATAAGAAAATTCAGGCGATATTTTTCCTTCCAATCCTAAATGAATTGCTTTCACGCGGTTATTTTCAAAGTCGATTCCATGGTCGGCGTTATATTCGGGAGAAGTAAGCAAGGCATTTCCAATCGCTCTTCCAAAATACGACCACCCGGAAACATAATAAAAGTTATTGTAATAATCGTCATCGCCGCCGCCGCGCGCATTCGGATATAAAACGGGATCGTAGGCGAGAAAATGTATAGGTCCGCTTTGATTAGTTGTTTGCAGGTATTCCATGACTATTTTTTGCAAAAACGGTTGATTGAAAAAACTAAGTTCTCCTCCCCAAATGCCATCCCGCCAATTTGCCATCTCCAACCCGGAGTTATCATCAAAATAATGTTGTTTATACAAAACCGTTTGAAACTTTTTATCTTTATAGGCAATTTTTATATTATATGTGCCCAAATGATTTCCCAATACATTTACCCGGTCGCCTAAGCTTGACTGGGAATCTCCACTTTGACAAAGCACAACCCTGATAAAGTTTTTGAAAGTAGTAGGGTCATGTCCATATTCACTACTCGCGCCTGCCCATTGTACTGCGTGTTCCAAGCCTAAAACAGCCCAAAAAGGAATATGGTCATTGGGGTCTTCCCATTTAAAAAACAACGATTTGTGATGCCATAACATGTTAGTGGTATAAGGCGTTCCCGGCGTCTTCGTGCGAAGAATATAGTCGTTATCAAATGATTTTCCTATCGCAAAATCGGCTTTGAATTGCAGGTATCCTTTGGTAAAAGGGAAATTTGTGAAATTTGGAAAAGAAAAGTTGACTTCCGGCATGGGGCGGGCATTCGTTGAGTAGGTCATGTCGCCAACGCTTAAGTTTTTATCTAATATCGAATTATCCCGTTCCTTTGCTCCTGCAAAGAGGCGAACGTTACCATACGAAATTGCCGCGTATAACTGTTGAATCCACAACGATGAAGAGTGTTTGGCGGCGCTGACGACATCGGCTTCCGCTTCTACATTGATATCATTAAGAAAAGATTTTTTCCAGATTAAATCGCCGCGAACATAACCGTTATTCGTTCGAATGGGAACTACCCCATAAGTATTGGACGTTATCCAAAAAGGGGTATAATTCCCGCTGCTTGTCGAGCCGAAAACATCGAAACGATAATCAAGAGTTTCTTGTGAATAAGCAGTGCATGTCAAAAATAACAGTAAAAAGCAAACGTATCTTTTCAGCATCTATATTTTTATTTTTGTTGGTACCATTTTATTAACGCATATTTTTCTAAAAAATTGCCGTCGATTATCATTTACGGCACAGGGTCATATCCGTATCCTCCCCAGGGATGGCAACGCAAAATACGCCGGATGGCAAGGTAACCGCCTTTGAAAGGTCCATATTTTTTGATGGCTTGCAAAGCATATTCCGAGCAAGAGGGCGTATAACGGCAGGAAGCCGGCGTGAGCGGAGAAATACAATATTTATAAAAATAAATCGGAATCAGCGCCAGAAAGATACCGGTTTTTTTTGCATATTGAACGATATTCATTTCATTTTTCCATTAAAATACCTGTTGCTTTTTGCATGGCTGTTTCTATTTCATTCCATGCGCTTAATTCTTTTCCAATAAAGAGGAAAGCAATTAATAAACCGCTTTCTTTTTCCTGAATATATTGAATCAAAGAAGCTTTATTCAGCCGGTACGCCTCCCTGATTAATCGCTTTAAACGATTTCTTTTAACAGCCTGTTTGAATTTTTTTTTGGGAACGCTGATTAAAATAGAAACTGTGGCTCCCGAAAAAGGTTTTTGTTTCAGAAAAACAACACGCAAAGGATAAGAGACAAAGGCATTCCCTTCTTTAAATAAAGAATCGATTTCCCTTTGGAAGGAAATTCGTTCCGCTTTTTTAATAGTATGTCGATTATCCAACGAGATTTATTTCTTTCCTTTTACTACAGGCTTCATTACTGTTTTCAAATAGCTTTCCAGCGCTGCAGTCATAGAGGGCGATTCCGGATTCGGGGCTTCTATATCCAAACGCAATCCCGCTTCACGAACCGCCTTAGCGGTAGAAGGACCAAAAGAGCCGATTAACGTGCCATTCTGTTGAAAATTCGGAAAATTCTTTATCAACGAAGTTATTCCAGCCGGAGAAAAAAACAAAAGAATATCGTAGTCAAAAGATTCATCCGACGCAAAATTGTTGCTAACCGTACGGTACATGATAGCTTTGCCGTATTTAATTTTTTTGTCATCCAAAAGCTTGATTAAATCTTCTTTGTGAACATCCGAAACCGGCATCAGGTAATTCTCTTTATTGTGTTTATTGATGTAAATCATAAGATCTTCAATCCTTCCCGATGCAGGATAAAAAATCTTGCGCTTTCTGAAAATAATGTATTTTTGCAAATAAACTGCGATAGCTTCCGTAATACAAAAATATTTCATTGTTTCAGGAATTTGAATTCGAAGTTCTTCGCTTAAACGAAAAAAATGGTCAATTGCAGTTTTCGCAGTAAATATGACGGCAGAATAATCTAAAATATTGACTCGTTGCGTTCTAAATTCTTTTGCATTCACAGGGTCAATTTTGATAAAAGGACGGAAAACAATTTCTACGCCGAATTTTTCCGCAATATCAAAATAAGGAGACTTCTCAGTCCTTGGCTCGGGTTGTGATACGAGAATTTTTTTTATACCTGCATCCATATATTATTTGTTTGCGTAATTAAGTAAACAAGTCCACGATACACCAAATACAATGGTATGATTTCTTGGGTGCAAAGGTACAAAATAAAATACACTAAATGTTCTTTCCTGTGAAAAAATAATGTATATAGCTTGTAAAAAACAAAAACGAGGTTGGTAATAAGAAAAAAAACCAAAAGGTAGATACAAAGCATATAAGCTGTTTCAACGTAAAATAGAATTAAGGTTGGAATAAATAAGATAAGTCCGTCGAGACTAAGCAAAGAGAAAAAATCGTCGTTCCACTGAATAACCGTTTCTTTTCTAAAGAAAATGGCTCCTATAATCGTATAAGTAAGGTATTTGTACAATAGAAAGGCAATAAGCGTCAGGGAGATTTTTCCAATAAAAAGAAGCATTTGCGTTATAGAGGTTATGGATAAAAAATCCTCACGGGTAGCATAACAATAAACGATGATGGATACTAAAAGTACGGTTTGAAGACTTAATAATAATTTATTCAAGGTTTCGTTTGTCAGGGTTTCGTAAAACATACTGTGCCTGCCCTTGTTACGATATAATCTACTGAACATGGAAAGTAAAAATTTGTTATTTTTACTGATTATACTTACGACGATAAAAAAACAAATAAAGAATAAAATAAAACCCCAATTATTCGCTTCGTTTTTAATAGCAATCGGACTATTTTTTAATTCTTCAGCTATTGCAAGCGCCGAATCGGTAGAAAATTTTTCAATATTTATAAGAATATGAAGTAGTATTTGCACCATTAATATTTTATAAAGTAAATTCTATCAGAGCGTTTATTTCAGGCTGCGTGGAATTAAAAATAAGCTCGAGCGCTTCTTCAGGAGTAGTCGCCACCTGCCAGGCGATTGATTTTGAATGGATGAAATTTTCTTGATTGGCTTTATTCAACATGGTCAGCAATGGGTCGTAATAACCGGCGGTATTCAAAATAATAATGGGATTGTTATATAATCCCAATTGTTTCCATGTAATGATTTCGAGTAGCTCTTCCAAAGTGCCCACTCCGCCGGGGAGCGCAATGCACGCATCCGATTTTTCAGCCATCGTTTGTTTCCGGCTGTGCATGTCGGGAGTAATCACAACTTCCCGAATCGCCGGATGTATCCATCCTTTATCATACATGAACTGAGGAATAACCCCACAAACATTTCCGCCATTTTCCAAAACGGCATTCGTAACCTCCGCCATTAAACCTTTGATTCCTCCTCCGTTCACACAAGTAATCCCGTGTATTGCCAACAGTTTTCCTAAATTTTTCGCCGCTTCAAAATAAACGGAAGAAATTCGAGAACTTGCTGACGCGTAAATGGTTATTGTTTTTATTTTTTGTGACATAAATACTAATTGAATTATTTCGTTTACAAAATTACGAAATTTTTTGTAACTTTGTCATCTGAATATTAACAAATAAACAAAGACATGTTAGAGGAAACGACAAAATTACCATACAAAGTAGCTGATATTCAATTGGCTGATTTTGGGCGGAAAGAAATCGAGATTGCCGAGCATGAAATGCCCGGATTGATGGCTTTGCGTAAAAAATATGGAAAGGAAAAACCTTTAAAAGGCGCTCGTATCACGGGTTCGCTGCACATGACCATTCAAACGGCTGTGCTGATTGAAACGCTGGTCGAATTAGGCGCAGACGTCCGCTGGGCGAGTTGCAATATTTTTTCTACGCAGGATCATGCCGCCGCCGCTATTGCCGCCGCCGGAATCCCTGTTTTTGCGTGGAAAGGCGAATCGCTGGAAGAATATTGGTGGTGTACCGATCAGGCATTGCGTTTCCCCGACGGCAAAGGTCCGAACCTGGTCGTTGATGATGGAGGAGATGCTACCTTGTTGATTCACTGGGGATACAAAGCCGAAAACAATCCTGAATCTATAAATCGTAGAGGCGACAATCACGAAGAACAAGTGATTATTGATACGTTGAAACGGATTTTGCAGGAAGATAACGCTCGCTGGCGCCGCACGGTTGCCGAACTGAGAGGCGTTTCGGAAGAAACGACTACCGGCGTCCACCGTCTGTATCAGATGTTGGAAAAAGGCGAATTGCTGATTCCGGCAATCAATGTCAATGATTCGGTAACGAAATCGAAATTCGATAACTTGTATGGTTGCCGCGAATCATTAGCCGACGGCATCAAACGCGCAACCGACGTAATGATAGCCGGGAAAGTAGTGGTGACGCTTGGATACGGCGATGTAGGAAAAGGTTGCGCCAAATCCATGAAATCCTACGGCGCTCGCGTTTTAGTAACGGAAATTGATCCGATTTGCGCTTTACAGGCGGCAATGGAAGGTTTTGAAGTGACGACAATGGAAAAGGCGGTCAAAGAAGGAAATATTTTCGTTACGACCACCGGTAACAGGGATGTAATCACTATCAACCATTTAGTTCAGATGAAAGATCAGGCGATTGTTTGTAATATCGGGCATTTCGATAACGAAATTCAAGTCGATAACTTGATTCATTATCCCGGAATCAAACATACCAACATCAAGCCGCAAGTGGATAAATATACTTTTCCGTCGGGAAATTCAATATTCCTGTTAGCCGAAGGGCGTTTGGTGAATCTGGGTTGCGCTACGGGACATCCGTCGTTTGTGATGAGTAATTCTTTCACCAATCAAACCCTGGCTCAAATGGATTTGTGGAAAAACAATTACGAAATCAGCGTTTACCGGTTGCCGAAGCGCTTGGACGAAGAAGTCGCCCGACTGCATTTGGCTACTATCGGCGTAGAGCTGACGCAACTGACTACCGAACAGGCTGATTATCTCGGCGTTCCGGTCGAAGGTCCTTATAAAGCGGAACATTACAGATATTAGTATTCAATATGTTATTTAGAAGTAAAGCTCCTCTCCGTATTGGACTTGCCGGTGGCGGATCCGACGTCGGCCCCTATTCGGACAAATACGGAGGCGCCATTTTAAATATAACGATTTCGTTATATGCACATGCCAATATTCAACCGCTTTCCGAACCAAAAATCATTTTGGATAGTCTCGAACGTGAAGAGCATCAAGAATTTCCACTTTGCGATACTTTGCCCGTCGACGGCAAATTGGATTTGCTGAAAGGCGTTTACAACCGGATACGGAAAGATTACATGACCGAACCGAAGGGATTCCGCCTCAGTACCCATGTCGATGTGCCGGCAGGGTCGGGCTTGGGAACATCTTCGACATTAACGGTTGCAATTCTTGGCGCTTTTATCGAATGGCTTCGCTTACCTCTTGGAAGTTACGATATTGCACAATATGCTTATGCTATCGAGCGTGAAGATTTACAGATGGCAGGCGGTAAACAGGATCAATACGCCGCGACTTTCGGAGGCGTTAATTACATGGAGTTTTACGAAAATAACAAGGTAATTGTCAATCCGTTACGAATTGACAAGCTCTATCTGCACGAGTTGGAAAACAATTTATTGCTGTATTTTACGCAAACAACCCATGTTTCTTCCGACATTATTAAGGAACAACAGCAAAACGTGATGAATAATCAATCGGATTCTGTGGAAGCTATGCACAAAATCAAAGCGCAGGCGATAGAAATGAAGGAGGCTTTATTGACGGGAAAAATCAACCGGATTGGGGAAATCTTCGACGAGGGTTTTCTGTATAAAAAGCAAATGGCGCATAATATCTCCAACGACTTGCTGGATAAAATCTATGAGGAAGCCAAAATTGCCGGCGCTATTGGAGGCAGAATATCCGGAGCGGGAGGAGGCGGTTTTATGCTGTTTTACTGTCCGGACAATAAAAGATTTCAAGTGATGAAATCTCTCGAAGGCTTCGGCGGCAGGTTCTATCCTTATCATTTTGTAAAAGACGGACTTTTTACATGGAAAATATAATACGGAAAACTATGATTAAGCAACGAATTCAATCTTCCATTGATGTAAAACAAGCCATCCTGCGCGATGATTCCTTGTTGAGTCGCATCGAACAGGCGGTGGAAATGATTACTGCGTGTTTCAAAAATGGTAATAAAACGTTTTTTTGCGGGAATGGAGGTAGCGCTGCAGATGCGCAACATTTAGCTGCAGAATTTTCAGGCCGGTTTTATTTTGACCGCGACGTATTGCCGGCAGAAGCGCTTCATTGTAATACCTCCTATTTGACGGCGGTCGCAAACGATTATTCTTTTGATATTATTTATGCTCGGCTGATTTCGGGAATCGCCCGAAAAGGGGATGTTCTCGTTGGTTTATCCACTTCGGGAAATTCTAAAAATATCGTTCAGGCTTTTGAAAAAGCGCGGGAAATGGGCGTTCATACCATCAGTTTCACCGGCGAGACAGGCGGTTTATTGAAAAATCTTTCCGATATACCGCTGAATGTTCCTTCCAATGATACCCCGCGCATTCAGGAGAGTCATATACTCATCGGACATATTATTTGCGAGTTTGTGGAGCGCGCCATTTTCGGTTGACAATGGAAGCAATCGTTTTAGCAGGAGGAATGGGAACCCGTTTACAACCGGTTGTAGCTGATGTCCCCAAATGTATGGCTCCGGTTGCCGGAAAACCTTTTCTTTATTACCTGTTAACTTGTCTGGAAAAAGCCGGATTCCAGCATGTCATTCTCGCTTTGGGATATAAACACGAAGCCATCGAAACTTGGCTTGAAGGTTACGAAACTGCAATGAATATCACGCCGGTAGTAGAAAATACGCCTTTGGGAACCGGAGGCGCAGTTAAGCTGGCTTTGAAGCAAGCTGAACAAAACGCTGTTTTTGTTTTTAATGGCGATTCCTACCTGGGACTTGATTACCAGGCTTTGTTGCAATGCCATGTTGAGAAAAATGCATGGGTTACCATCGCTTTAAAACAAATGTTTCGTTTCGAGCGTTATGGAAAGGTGGATATCGACGGCAATTCACGGATTGTTCGTTTTGGAGAAAAACAATACTGCGACGCAGGACTTATTAACGGCGGAGTTTATGTGATAAATCGAAAAGCATTGGACAAATTCTCAGATAAATTCTCTTTGGAAAAAGATTTTTTCGAACCGGAAGCCTCTGCGGGAAAATTAATCGGATTTCCTGCCGGCGGCTATTTTATTGACATTGGTATTCCGGAAGATTACCGGCGTGCGCAGAACGATTTCGCTTCAGGAATACCCGGAACCAACCTTTAACAACAAATGACAAACCAATGAAAATTGCCTACTTATCGACCTTTTATCCATTCAGGGGCGGAATCGCCCAGTTTAATGCCAACTTGTTTAATGAATTACAAAAAAAACACGAAGTTGTTCCTTTCACATTTAAAAGACAATATCCCGAATTTCTCTTCCCTGGTACAACACAGTATGTTACAGCTAACGATCGGGCTATTCCCGTCGATAGCATTCCTGTTTTGGATACGGCTAATCCATTGAGCTACAGTATGAGCGCAGGTCAAATAGCGAAATCGAAACCCGATGCGCTGGTTATGAAATACTGGATGACCTATTTTGCCCCATCCTTGGGAACAGTCGCCAATCGTTTAAAGAGACAGGGCTGCAAGGTAATTTCAATTCTCGATAACGTGATTCCACACGAGCGGCGTTTTTTTGATAAACCGTTGACAACTTGGTTTCTAAAGCAAAATTCAGGTTTTGTAGCGATGAGCGAATCGGTTTTGGGCGATCTTTTGGCGTTGCAACCGAACGCCCGTTTTATTCTGCGGGAACATCCGCTGTATGATCATTTTGGTGAAAAAATTGATAAACAAATTGCTATTAAACAATTGGGACTTGATTCGGAGAAGAAGACTTTGCTTTTTTTCGGTTTAATCCGCGATTACAAAGGCTTGGATTTATTAATCGCCGCTATGTCGTTGCTGGACGAATCCTATCAATTGGTTGTTGCAGGAGAATCTTACGGCGATTTCGGAAAATACCGGCAAGCCATCGAAAATTCGCCGGCTTGCCCAAGAATTAAAGTGTTGAACCGCTACATTGCCGACGACGAAGTTCCGCTATTGTTTTCGGCTGCCGATTTGCTGGTAACCCCTTATCGTTCGGCAACGCAAAGCGGCGTAATTCCCATAGCCTGTCATTTCGACCTTCCGGTGTTAGCAACCGACGTCGGCGGATTGAAAGAGAGCATCGAGCGGGCGGGTATCGGTCTCGTATGCTTTCCAACGGTTGAAAGTCTGTCGGAAGGGATTCAAAAATTTTTCCGGTCGGATAAAGCGGTTTTCATTGCGAACATCCAAAAAGAGAAAAGAGCGCTGTCTTGGGAGGCGTTTGCCAACGCTTTAACGGGTTTGATTGAAAGTGTTTAAAAACATAAAAACCCTTTTAAGCGAGTATGTCATTGCGGGCTTGACCCGCAATCCACCAAACCATCGAATTTTTGCGTCGATGATAAAATCCCGTTATAGGTTGCAAAAATCCTGCTATAAATATTCAAAAACCCTTTTTACCTTTGCCGCCGATATCCCAACTTACCGCTAATTTCTGAAGGAAGGTATGTCAAAAACCTCTACAGTGGTAGGATTTCGGGATTAATATTAATTAACTAAAACTTATATTTATGATTAACTATGTCTTAGTAGAGAATGCTCTGGCTCCCAATCCCAATGGTTATGTAGCGATGGTTTCGAATTCCGAAACAAAAGATCTGAATGCTGTGATTGACTTTATGATTGCAGAAGGCACGGGATTAACCCGTCCACAGGCTTTAGCCTATTTTGAAAAGTTGGTGCAGACTATTGAGTATTTCGTCGGGCAGGGTCACCGCGTGGTTACGCCGCTGGTACGCGTTAAACCGACTATTAGCGGCGTATTTGCCAATTCGGACGATTATTTTGATTCATCCCGTCACAAAATTAACATTCGGACGTCGTCCGGGCAGCGATTGTTGGATTTTGCAACTAAAATTAAACTTGAAAAAGTAGAAGCAATGTCGCAAAATCCTGTTATCCGTTCGTTTATTGATGGCGTATACAAGATTGTTAATGAAATTGCCGTTTCTGACGGATATGCTACGATCAAGGGTAAACAGTTGAAATTCGATGAAGGCGACAATCGTTTGGGCGTATTCTTTGTTCCGGAAAACGATCTTTCAAGCGAAATTCCCATGTCGGGTTATTTGGAAATCATGCCTTCCAAACTGCATTTCAAGATTCCGGTTCTTATGGCGGGGAAATACAAAGTCGTCGTCAAAACATTGGCGCGCAATGGTATTATTGTGTTGCAAGGAGAATTGAAGAACAGAATAGAAGTGGAATAAACCATGGAAACGCCTGTTACTAATCCCATTGAAATGGGAAAAAGTATCGCCGACCTGGGCTTTGTAATCATGGCTGCAGCGGGTTATTTAGTCTACTCGGCGATAATTATCTTCTTCTTTGTAAAATGGTTTGTCCGTATGGTTGACGCCATCACCGAACGTTATCAGCAGGCAATCAACGAAATGCTTCAATTGGTGAAAGAACTTCACGGCATGATTAAAACAATTTACGACAAACTTTAATTATTGAGAACTGTTATGGCAAATATCAATCAATTTATTCCCTTCATTTTGAAATGGGAAGGGGGATACGTGAACGATCCCGACGATCTGGGAGGTCCGACCAACAAGGGCGTGACGCTGAAAACATGGCAGGATTGCGGATATGACAAGAACGGCGATGGCATTATCGACGAGGAAGACCTGAAACAGATTTTCCTGCAAGACGTTGTCGAATGCGTTTTACGTCCGCATTACTGGAATCGCTGGCAAGCCGACAGAATAAAGAATCAGTCGATAGCCAATCTGTTGGTCGACTGGATGTGGGCGAGTGGAGTCGCCGGTATAAAGATTCCGCAACAGATGCTGAAACTCAAGCCCGACGGAATAGTCGGAGAAAAGACTTTGGCGGCAATCAACAGTTATCCTGTCCAAAAAGAATTATTCGACCGGCTGAAAGACGAAAGGCTTGCCTGTATTGAGCGGATTTGCGTTGCACGTCCGGCTAATCAACGATTCAGAAAAGGATGGTTGAACCGGATAAACGACATCAAGTTTGCGGGTTTGATTCTTGCGTTTTTCTTTCTAAGCTTCATGGGAGGCTGTAAATCAGCGGTATCGACGAAAAGCGCCCGGATAGAAACGGAAACAACCCTGAATTCGGAATCGGAATCGGAAAAAAGGATGAAGAAGCAACGCAACCTGATTTTTTCCAGTCAAGAAAAATCGGAATTGAACAGTGAAACGGTGACGGAAACGGTTACCGTCAGCTTCGATACTTCTTTGATAGATTCAATCACCGGACGGCATCCGGTAAAGGAAATGATGAAAACCGTCGTAACGCAAGGAAAAGTCGTCCTGTCGTCCAACCTTAAAAAAGGAGAAGCCCTCAGCGCTGATTCTATAATTGTCAACGCTGTGGAAAAGACCGGACTGCACGAAACAGGGAACCTCGGTTTCAGGCAGCAAACCCTCACGGCATCCAATCGTTATCGATGGCTTTATTTGTTTATTATTCCGATCCTCTTTTTTGTGGGATTCGGCTGGTTTGTCAAACGTAAAATTGTCGATTTTTTTATGAAAAAATAAAAAAACAGTCCGGCTGTACAGTCAAAAACATCCGGTTGTAGCGTCGCTATAACCGGATTGTATTGACAGAACAACCGGACTGTAATAACGTAACAACCGGACTGTTTAAAATTGAGAATTCTCAGTTCTCAATTCTCAGCTCCCCCGGCGTTTTCCTCTTATATCGTTTGAATATTTCGTTAAAGTAATGCGGGGTATTAAATCCACAACTGTAAGCAATTCCCGAAATAGAATCATCTGTTTTCAGCAAGAGCAGCGTAGCCTCTTCGATTCTGATTAGATTAACATAAGCAATGAAACTCATGCCGGTATACTGTTTAAAGAATCGCGAAAAATGGCAAATTGAAAAACCGGATATTTCAGCGACTTCGCCTATTTTTATTTGATTTCGTAAATTTACCTTAATATAATTCTTGACTTTATTGATTTTGTCGGCAATATGTGAAGCGCATAGAGACAGGGCGGGTTCTTCTTTCAACGTTTCCGTATCATCTGCCGAAGCCAGTATATACATCAGGTGAAGAATCTTTTCAAAGGATTCATAGCCTGATTTTTGTTTCAATTCAACCATTGAAACAATAACTTGTTGCATAAGCGCTTCCTGAAGAAAAAACCTGCAATTCGACGACCGGCGTACAAACTTTCCGATAAAAGCAAGCGGATAGAAATGAAATAAATCGACAAGACGATCCGAAAACGCAATTTGTATAATTGTTTCGATCGTATCCGGTTCGGGAAGCGAAGGGCAAAACCCTGGAGACGTAAAAAACAGTAGAGACGGAGCTCGCCCCGTCTCTACTGTTTTTTGCAATACCAAAGTCAGCGAATGATGAAAAATCGACTGTTTGTTTCTACCGAAGTTTACCGGAGCGAATTCGATAACGGAAAATAATTCATTTGAGTTGAGCATAATTTTAAAAATTAAAAATATTCTATTCATTTGCGTTTGTTTTGCGTAAACATAGCGATAGTTTTTAATTTTAAAAAAGAAAGAATGGTTTTTTAAGATGAAGCTGAACGAACTGAATAAACGACTTGAAATATTAGAAAAAAAGTAAAATTATGAAAATACCTATTACATCTCTATTATTGCTTGCAATATCCTTGTGTGTTTCAGGACAAAACATTGCTTTTACATACGATGCAGATGGAAATATGGAATCCAGATATGTAGTAACGCTTAAAAGCAGCGCTGTTATGCCGGCAGAAAAAACGGATACCGTATCCATAGAAATAGCCAATCAAAAAATAACTATACATCCGAATCCAACAAAAGGTAGAATCTATGTGGAAATACCTTCTCTGAATCCGGATGAAGAAAATGT
>Ga0123354_10011983_pt1 | contig 13429 bp, 8 predicted proteins | sample TergutLab28metaG_2_FD_97872 | JGI IMG/M metagenome (GOLD analysis project Ga0123354, IMG submission 97872) | Labiotermes labralis P4 segment gut microbial communities from Petit-Saut dam, French Guiana - Lab288 P4 | ecosystem: Host-associated > Arthropoda: Insects > Digestive system > Gut ... | reverse complement strand
TATCCGTTTGAAACAGGCGCTGGATTTACCGGACGCAATGACTGAACGCGAATATGCCGAACATATCGCCGAATTAGCTTCAAAAAACGAAGTTTTCACTTCTTATATCGGAATGGGGTGGTATGATACGGCGTCGCCGGCGGTTATCCTTCGCAATGTATTTGAAAATCCGGTCTGGTACACATCCTATACGCCTTATCAGGCTGAAATCTCACAAGGACGGTTAGAAGCGCTTCTTAATTTCCAAACGATGATTAGCGACCTGACGGGACTTCCGTTGTCGAACTGTTCTTTATTGGACGAAGCGACCGCAGCCGCTGAAGCCGCGAGTATGCTTTTTAACGCCAGAAGCCGCGAACAGATTAAAAACAATGCCAATATTTTGTTTGTCGATAATAAAATTTTCGAATCGACTTTAGCTGTCCTGAAAACGCGGACGGCGCCGCAGGGAATCGAGCTTCAAACCGGCGATTATAAAACGTTTCCGCTTACTGAAAAAGTTTTTGGAGCTATTCTCCAATATCCGAATGCCGACGGCTCGATTGAGGACTATACAGGATTTACCGCTCAGGCAGTCGCTGCGGGCATACGGGTTGCCGTTGCCGCCGATTTGCTTAGCCTCTGTATCTTAACGCCTCCGGGCGAATGGGGCGCCGACGTAGTATTCGGAAGCTCCCAACGGTTTGGTATTCCGATGTTTTACGGAGGACCTTCCGCCGGATATTTAGCTACAAAAGATGAATACAAACGGTTGATACCCGGACGAATCATTGGAATTTCCAAAGACGTTTACGGTAAAAAAGCCTACCGCATGGCTCTGCAAACCCGCGAACAGCACATCAAACGCGAAAAGGCTACTTCCAATATCTGTACCGCGCAAGCTTTGTTAGCGACAATGGCTTCTTTTTATGCTGTTTATCACGGACCTGACGGATTACGTTCTATAGCCGAACGCGTTCACGCATATGCAGGCTTTTTGTCGAAAGAACTTATCCGGTTGGGTTACAGTCAGGAAAATACCAATTTCTTCGATACCTTAAAAATCCGTTTGCCTCAAACAGCCTCGACGTCTGTTTTGCAGGAAACGGCTTTGGAATGTAAAGTGAACCTTCGTTATTTCGACGACGAAAAAACAGTCGGGATAAGTATCGATGAAACCACTTTGCCTGAAGACATTGGAATACTTATGTATATTTTTGCTACGGCTGTTCAAACCGATTATTCATTGGAAAATGAAATTCTTCCCCAAATATATTTCGATAGCCGTTTTTTACGCAAGAGTTCTTATCTGCAACATCCGGTTTTTAATAACTATCATTCTGAAACCGAATTGATGCGTTACATCAAACAATTGGAAATAAGGGATATATCGCTTGCTCATTCAATGATTTCGTTGGGTTCCTGCACCATGAAACTGAATGCCGCTTCGGAACTGTTGCCGCTCAATCATCCCGGATTTGCCAATATACATCCGTATGCTCCCGAAGACCAGACGGAAGGATATAAAGAGCTGATTGATAATTTGTCTTCTTATTTAAGCATAATTACCGGATTACCGGGCGTAAGTTTTCAACCCAACTCCGGAGCTGCCGGCGAATATGCGGGATTGATGGTCATTCGAGCTTACCAGCAATCCATTGGTCAAGGCGGCAGGAATATTGTCCTGATTCCGGCGTCGGCGCATGGAACGAATCCTGCAAGCGCCGTTCAAGCCGGATATCAAACGATTACCATTCAAACGGACGAATGGGGAAATACAAATTTGGAAGATTTGAAATCCAAAGCGGAAGAAAACCGCGAGCATTTAGCGGCACTGATGATTACCTATCCTTCCACTCATGGGATTTTTGAAACCAATATCGTAGAAATGTGTAAAATCATTCATGAAAACGGAGGGCAAGTTTATATGGACGGCGCCAACATGAATGCGCAAGTAGGCTTGACCAACCCCGGCTTCATAGGCGCAGACGTCTGTCACTTGAATCTGCACAAAACATTTGCCATTCCTCATGGCGGCGGCGGTCCGGGCGAAGGTCCGATTTGCGTTGCCAAGCGCCTTGTTCCGTTTCTCCCTTCGCATCCGTCAATCCCTCAATCTTTCCGTCCTTCTTATTATTCCGTTGCCTCCGCTCCTTATGGCAGCGCCGGTATCTTACCAATAACTTACGGATATATCCGCATGATGGGAGCTTCCGGTTTGACGTTGGCGACGCAAATTGCTATCCTGAACGCCAATTATTTGGCCGCCCGTTTGGAAAAAGATTATGGAATTGTTTACAAAGGAATTAAAGGCAGGGTAGGACACGAGTTGATTCTTGAATGCCGCAATATCAAAGACTATTCGGGAATTACCGAAACAGACATTGCCAAACGCTTGATTGATTTTGGATTCCATGCGCCGACGCTCTCTTTTCCCGTTCATGGCACGTTGATGATTGAACCGACTGAAAGTGAAAGCCTTCGTGAACTTGATCGTTTTGTTGAAACGATGCTGACCATTCGGGAAGAAATTGAAGAAATTGCCAAAGGCGCCGCCGATAAAGCCGACAATGTGCTAATCAATGCTCCGCATCCACAATACGAAGTTTGCGCCGATGAATGGAAACATTCTTATACGCGGACAAAAGCGGCTTTTCCATTGGAGTGGATTAAGGAAAACAAATTTTGGGCGAATGTCGCACGAATTGATAATGCTTATGGAGACAGGAATTTACAATCAGTACAGTGCAATTGTTTTTAATTAAAAAAATAATAAGAGACATTATGAAAAGGAAATTTTTGAAATTTGCATTAGTTATACCTGCTTTGACAGGTTTATTCTTATTGGCAAGCGCCCCTGATTTTGTCGCAAATGCTTATGTTAATACTTTTCGGGTTATGACGGATGATGAAATTACGGTTGATAAAACCGTTTATGATTTTGGAACTGTAAGGGAAAGCGACGGACCTGTAAGTACTGTATTCATTATCACGAATAATTCTGCAAATCCGGTTGTGATAACTTACGTCGGTACTTCTTGCGGTTGCACGGCGACTGAATGGACAAAAAAACCGATTGAACAGGGTAAAACCGGTAAAGTGACCGTTACTTACGATCCGGCAGGACGCAGCGGCGCTTTTGACAAACCAGTTACCATCATGACAAGTGGTAATTCCGACAACGTAAAAATTGTCCGGATTGTAGGAACGGTAATATAGATTTGAACAACCGTCCGTCATTATTTGTCGTTTTAATTTCTTTTTACGTGTGTGAATAAGATATTTCCGTAGGAATTTTTATTGTAAAGCGTACGCCTCCGTTTTGCCGGTTTTCAACGGTGATAATTCCTTTATGCGCTTCCACAAATCCTTTCGTGATAGATAAGCCTAAGCCCAGTCCGCCCGGCGTTTGATTATCCGCCCGGTAAAACTTATTGAAGAGCAACGATAATTTATCCGGCGGAATGCCCGGTCCCCTGTCCATTTCCTGTATAATCAGACAGCCGCTGTCGTAAAAAGCTTTCAAGCGGATTTGCGTTCCGGGTTTGGAATACTTACACGAATTATAAACCAAATTATGTATAGCCTGTTCCATCAGTTCAAAATCAACTTTAACCAAAGGCATTAATGACGGAACAACAATGTCCAGCGGAAAAGGCTGTAAATCTTCTTTAAGAGTCTCCGCCACACTGCTGAATAAATCATTAACATCGCACCATTTGTAATTAGGTATTATTTTTCCCGATTCAAGCCGCGACATATTTATCAAATTTTCTACCAAGCGATTAAGCCGGTTCGACGTCGCAAGTATTTCCGTATATAATTCTTTCCGGTTAGCTTCCGGGCAGGAATCTGATAAAAGCGTGTCGGACGCCTCGATGATCGCTGCAATAGGTACCTTTAACTCATGAGAAATCGAATTAAACAGCGCTTTGTATAATTTATCCGACTCATCAAGCAAACTTGCCCCTTTTGCCAACTGTGTAAAATAATTGTGTTCAAACGTATTTGATATTTGCGTAAGAAATGTTTCCCAGAAAAGATCGGTCACTCCGTCGAATTTTTTATCCATTTTCACGACGACGACGCCGGGCTTTATCTTTAACCCCTTCAGCGGATAAAATGTATATTCGCTGGACGACAGCGTGTCGGTGAATTTACCGGCTTTTTTTGAATGCGTAAGAACCCACTGAGCGATACTAAGTTCCGATTCGGAGAAATGAACGGAGTTGAAATGAGGTATCTTCTTTTTTAATTTATCATTCCCATCCTGAAGCAAAAAGTAAGAGTCCACATTGAAATATTTTTTTATGTTTTTTCTTGCCGCTTCGATTATGTTTTTTACGGTTTCGGCGGTTGCAAGCTGGTTGGTTAAATGAAACAGGGCATTTGTTTTTTCTTCCCTTTCCCGCGTTAATCTTTCCTGCTTGTGAACCCTCGAAGTCAACATTCCCGTCACCAAAGCCACAACAAAAAACATCAAAAAAGCGAGTAAATCTTCGGGCTTGGATATTTTCACCGTATATAGCGGCGGAATAAAGAAAAAGTCCCATGCAACAGCGCTGATAGCCGATGCAAGCATAATAGGACCAAGACGGCAAAACATGGATAATATAAGAATGGCAAAAATCAATATGAACGCAATCACCGGATAGCGGTAGCCTGCCACTGCCGATATGGGAAAACAAATCAATATGGAAAACAGTATCACTAAGGTGGCAAAAATATAGCTTTTGTAAGACGCCGAAAAATCGGGGGAAGAAATCAGCTTCTTCTTGTATTGCTTGGCTTGGATTCCGGGTTCTATAACGTATATATCTATTTCGCCGCTCTCTTTCAGCAAACGGTTAACGAAATCTTCCCGCATGAACAGACGGGACAAAAGACTCTGTTTTCCCGACTTGCCGATAATAATATGAGTAATGTTTTCTCTTCTTGCAATATCCAGCGTCGTCGAAACAAGGTCGTTGCCGGAAGTTATGACTACCTCCGCCCCGAATTGACGGGCAAGGTCGATGTTGTTGGAAAGCTGTTCCTGTTGCTCCTTATTTAACGCTTGCGTATTTTCGACATGAAGCGCCATCAGATCGGCGCCCATTGTGTAGGAGAGATTTTTAGCCCAGCGTATCAGTTTGGCGGAAGATTTGCTTGGACCAACAAGCACAAGCAAATGCAATCCGGATTTCCATGGTCCTTGAATCCGGTTTTTTTGCATGTACGATTTCAACTGTTTATCGACGCGGTCGGCAACCAGCCGGAGCGACATTTCGCGTAAAGCGGTTATATTGCCTTTCTTGAAAAAATTCTGTACCGCTTCTTTCGATTGCTCCGGAGCATAGACTTTTCCTTCCGCTAAGCGTTCCAGCAGCGCTTCCGGCGTCACGTCAATCAGTTCCACCTCGTCCGCCATCTCAAAAAGCACGTCGGGAACAGTTTCCCTGACGGTAATTCCGGTTATGTGCGCAACCGTATCGTTTCTGCTTTCCAAATGCTGAATATTGACTGTCGTATAAACGTTGACGCCGTTATCCAACAACTCCTCTACATCCTGATAACGTTTGATATGGCGGCTGCCGACGGCATTCGTATGCGCCAGCTCGTCAACCAGAACAAGATAGGGATGCCTCAAAATGATAGCATCCAAATCCATTTCTTCAAGGAATGTGCCTTTGTATTCTAATTTTTTGCGCGGAATAATTTCAAGTCCTTCTAATAAGGCGTTTGTTTCCGGACGATTATGCGATTCGACGTATCCGACTGCCACGTCCACTCCTTTCAATAAGTCTGCATGCGCGGCTTTCAACATGGTGTATGTCTTGCCGACTCCAGGCGACATACCAAAAAAAATCTTTAATTTGCCTCTTTTTTTACTTTCCTCCTCCTGGTTAATTGAAGTGAGGATTGTGTCGGGGTTGGGGCGATTGTCGTCTATAGATGTCATTTCATTTTATCCAACTCTAAATTTAACAATAAAACATTGACTCTTGCGCATCCGAATATCCCGAATTGGGGAGTTTCCGTTAATTGTCCAATCAAGGCGCTCAGTTGTTGTTTTTGTTTGTCTGAAAAACCCCTGACTTTAGATATGCGATCTATTTGCATTTTGGCGGCTTCAGGCGAAATATGAGGGTCTAATCCGCTCGCTGAAGCAAAAAGCATTTCAGAAGGAACAGCAGCGCCTTTCGGAAGATTGTTTTCATCTATGAATTTTTGTTTGCGCGCTTGTACCAAGTCGTACAACTTTTTGCTGGTTAGCGCAAGATTAGAAGCGCCCGTAGGTAATGTATTGTAATCCGTCGCCGAAGGACGCGAATGAAACCAGATTACAGAATCGATTTTCTGTCCGATGAATTCGCTTCCACGGGGTTCAAATTTAGTAACATACGGAGTTATTAAATTTCCATTTACATTGATCAAAGAGCCGTTGGCTTTCTGTGGAAACGCTAATTGGGCAATTCCAGTTATAAATAAAGGATAAATGACGCCCAAAAGAACGGTCATAATTCCCAACATTTTTAACGATGTTATGATTTGTTTCATATTGTTATTTTATTATAATTTTATTGTTATTCTTTTTTGTAATTAAAAAATTATTTGTACCTTTGTAGCATATAAAGAATAGCGATTGTATAACTATTGCGTGTATGTTGCGGGTTGTACAGTCGCTTTTTTCTATTGCAGTAATACAATATTGAATTTTCTCTCTGTTGCCGCGCAAAATGCCTACCGTCAGTTTTATTTTTCCAAAATTCGCCTTATTGTATTGCATAATGATAATGTCGGAAAAACGACTCTGTTTTTTATTGCCCTCTTTGGGTTTTGTATAATTTACAACTGCTGCAAGTTCCAATATATCAGTTAGATATGTTACTGCAAGCGTGGATTTATAACTGCGAGAGGCTTTTTCAACTGTTTCTTGAAAAGATAAAAACTTGACATAAATAAATGCTTGTAAATTAACATTATAAACACGTTTTTCCGGATTTGCTTCATTCCACGCAACATAAAAATTTTTGATAACTTTCTCACGTTGCTGAATTTCTTCTTTTGTTCGTCCTTGTGCTATTCCTTTTTTGTCTAATTCCATATATCCATTAGCGTCAAAATTTTCCACAAATGAGTATTTTTACTAAATACCATAATCCTGCAATTCTCGCAGTCTTTTTATTTTTATTCTCATTCATTTCTTATAACTGACACATAATTATTTTCAAATAAATTTCAATATCATGTCGATTAATTTAATCCCGATAAACGGCGTGATTATTCCTCCAAGACCAAATATGCCCAAGTTGCGGAGCAATGATTTGGACGGCGGTTCGGCTCTGTATTTTACTCCTCTCAATGCAAGTGGAATAAGAAATACGATAATCAGCGCATTAAAGATGATGGCGCTCAATATGGCGCTTTCCGGCGACGATAGATTCATGATATTCAAGACCGATAGCGCGCCTTTTCCCGAAACGCCTGCATACAAGGTTATGGCTATTGCCGGTATGATAGCAAAATATTTTGCTACGTCGTTCGCTATGCTGAAAGTTGTCAAAGCGCCCCGCGTCATCAATAATTGCTTGCCCACTTCGACGACTTCGATCAATTTGGTTGGATTACTGTCCAAATCCACCATATTTCCGGCTTCGCGCGCAGCCTGCGTTCCGCTGCTCATGGCAATGCCTACGTCCGATTGGGCAAGCGCAGGGGCGTCGTTCGTGCCGTCTCCTATCATTCCGACGAGGCGTCCTTTTGCCTGTTCTTCTCTGATTTTCTTTAACTTGTCTTCCGGTTTCGCTTCGGCGAGAAAATCATCTACTCCGGCTTCGGCAGCAATGGCAGCCGCAGTCAAAGGATTATCGCCGGTGATCATCACAGTCTGAATCCCCATTTCGCGCAATTGGGCGAAACGTTCTTTTATTCCTCCTTTTACGATGTCTTTCAAATGGATGATTCCCAACACTTTATTATCTTTTGCCACAATCAGAGGCGTCGCTCCCTGGTGCGACAGTTCATTCGCTTTTTCTTCCACATTTCCGGGAAAGAAGCCGTTATTGTTGAGGATAAAAGAGCGTATGGCGTTGACGGATCCCTTGCGGATCTTTTGTATTTGACCGCCGGTCGTAATATCTACTCCGCTCATCCGCGACTGTGCCGTGAAAGGAATAAAATTAGCTTCCATACTCGTTAAGTCGCGTCCGCGAATATTGAATTTTTCTTTTGCTAAAACGACTACCGAACGGCCTTCGGGCGTTTCATCGCTCAAGGAAGAGAGTTGCGCCGCATCTGCTATTTCATTGACGCTGACTCCTTCGGCGGGAATAAAATCGGTTGCCATGCGGCTTCCCAAAGTGATTGTTCCCGTTTTATCGAGTAATAACACATCCACATCGCCGGCAGCTTCAATGGCTCTGCCGCTCGTGGCAATCACATTCCTTTTCATCAGCCTGTCCATTCCGCTGATGCCGATTGCGCTTAATAATCCGCCTATCGTTGTGGGAATAAGACATACTAAAAGCGCTATCAGGACGGGGAGGCTTAAATTTTGGGATTGAGGCAATCCGGACGCCCGCAAACTGTATCCGAAGAAAGCGGGTAGCGTGGCTACCGCCAAAATAAATATGATTGAAAGTCCTGCAAGCAAAACAGTCAGCGCTATTTCATTGGGCGTTTTTTGCCGCTTCGCTCCTTCTACTAATGCTATCATGCGGTCGATGAATGTATTGCCTGCATCGGATGTTATCTTGATTACAATCCGGTCGCTTAATACTTTTGTTCCGCCTGTCACCGCATCCCTGTCGCCGCCGCTTTCGCGGATGACAGGAGCCGATTCGCCGGTGATTGCCGATTCATCGACTGTTGCAATGCCTTCTATAATTTCTCCGTCGGATGGGATGACGTCGCCTTTTTCACAAACGACGACGTCGTCTTTTTTCAAACTGTCTGCCGGAACAATTTCTTCTTTTCCGCTTTTCAACAATCGGGCTTTTGTTTGAGAGCGATTCGACCGCAGACTTTCGGCTTGCGCTTTTCCTCTGCCTTCCGCTATCGCTTCCGAAAAATTAGCAAACAGGACGGTAATCCATAGCCAGAAAGCTATTTGCAGATTAAAAGAAGAAAATCCGCCGGTTATTACGTCTTTAACAACAATAATGGTTGTAAGCGCCGCTCCTATAGCCACAATGAAAATGACCGGATTTTTTATCTGCAACGACGGACGCAGCTTGACAAAAGACATTTTTAAAGCTTCTATCAATAATTTTTTATCTAACAATCCTGTTTTTTGAGTTTTCATTTATATATTTTATTGATAATCCTGTTTTACTTGGTAATTTTCTTATTCTACTCCTAAAACATCACTCCTTTCCCCAATAAAATATGCTCTACCACAGGACCTAACGACAAAGCCGGAAAGAAAGTTAACCCTCCGACAATAAGTATGACGGCGATAAGCAATCCGACAAATAAAATATTGTCGGTTTTAAAAGTACCCTGCGAAACGGGAATCGACTTCTTTCGAGCCAAACTGCCTGCTATGGCAAGTACCGGAATAATAATGCCGAATCGCCCGATCAACATGCCTAATGCAATCATCAAGTTATAAAATACGGTGGTAACGTTCAGCCCTGCAAATGCGCTGCCATTGTTTCCGGCAGCAGAACTGAAAGCATATAATATTTCCGATAAGCCATGCGGACCTGAATTGTTCAGGCTCGACAGTCCTGCCGGAATTGTGCAGGCTATCGCCGAAAAAAGCAGGATTACGAATGAAGGACTTAATACGGCTATCATAGCCATTTTAACTTCAAATACTTCTATTTTTTTACCAAGATATTCCGGCGTTCGTCCTACCATAAGTCCGGCAATAAACACGGTTAGAATAATAAAGATAATGATACCGTATAATCCGGAACCGGCGCCTCCATAGATGATTTCGCCCAGCATCATGTTAATCATGGCTACCATGCCTGAAAGCGGAGTTAAACTGTCGTGCATGGCGTTCACCGAACCATTCGATGCAGAAGTGGTAACTACCGACCAAAACGCGCTGTTTGAAACGCCGAAGCGGGTTTCTTTTCCTTCCATAAAAGCCGCGTTATGCCACAGTTCCGCCGGATGAAATTCAGAATACAATGAAATGGCAATTCCTGCCGCAAACAGTATAAACATAGCTGCAAACAGCGCTACCCCCTGTTTTGTGGATTTCACCATTTTCCCAAACGTATAAGTTAAGGTTGCAGGGATGAGCAAAATTGACAGCATCTGAAGAAAGTTGGAAAATGGAGTCGGATTTTCGAACGGATGCGCGCTGTTGGTTCCAAAAAAACCGCCGCCATTCGTTCCAAGTTGTTTGATAGCTATTTGCGAAGCTGCCGGACCTTGAGGAATAATCTGTGTATTGCCTTGTAAGGTAGTTGCTTCGGTATAATGATTCAGATTTTGAACAACTCCTTGTCCCGCAAGAACAACAGCAAGCAGAATAGAGAGCGGCAGCAGGATATAAAGCGTAGCGCGGGTAATATCAACCCAAAAATTGCCTATCACTTCAACCGTTTTTCCAATAATTCCGCGAATGAGGGCAACAAGAACCGCTATTCCCGTTGCAGCGCTCAAAAAATTCTGAACAGTCAAACCCGCCATTTGGCTGAAATAGCTTAATGCCGTTTCTCCCGAATAAGACTGCCAATTGGTATTCGTAATAAAACTGACGGAGGTATTCAACGCGGTATGCCAGTTCATATTTCCTATCCGTTGCGGATTCAGCGGCAGCCACTTTTGCAGCATTAACAGCAGGAACAACAACAAAAAGCCTGCAAAGTTGAACAACAACAATGAGGCTGTATATTTTTTCCATCCCATGGATTGGCTCTCGTCAACGCCGGTAATTTTATAAATTATTTTCTCAGCTTTGCCGAATAAAGGACTTAATAAATGCCGATCTCCATTCAAAACCTTTGCCATATAGCTTCCTAACAAGGGGGTTAATCCAATCAGCAGAAATGCGAACAGTAATATTTGTATATAATCGTTTACTTCCATATTTGTTTTCTATTGTTCAGCTATTTATCAGACAAATTAATAACAGATTTTATTATTTTATTACAATACCGTATTATTCGGCGCAAAATTATATTTTTTTTTTCAAATAACAATAATACTTATGATTATTTGTAATTTGGTAGATAAAAATAAAAGCGTTAATTTTGCATTAATATAAGCAAAAAAATTATGCATACAACAGGAAAATTAATAGAAGACAATGCAAAAGGCGTTCCTTCATTATTTATGAAAAGAACAGTCCGGTCAATAATTGCAATCGGTTTGCTCCTGCCTTTTTTGAGTTGCGCTCAAAGCAAGCGGCAGGACAAGGTAACATCAGGAGCGGAGTACCATCAAATTTCGGCGGAAGAAGCGAAAAAAATGCTTGATGAAAATTCTAAAATCATTTTGCTTGACGTTCGCAGCGAAGCTGAGTATAAAGAAAAGCACATTCCTCGAGCGACTTTACTTCCTCTTCCTGAAATAGGAAGTAAGGCGGCAACCGTGTTGCCCGACAAAGATGCGATGATTCTGGTTTACTGCCAAAGCGGTATGCGGAGCAGAAGCGCCTCTAATCAATTGGTTTCAATGGGATATACTCGCGTTTATGACATTGCAGGCGGCATTAGCGCTTGGCCTTATGAAACGGAATGAAAATTGTTGAATGCGTCCCGAATTTCAGCGAAGGACGCGATTTAGGAAAAATAGAACGAATAGTTAACGTTTTTCGCGCCAAAGAAAACGTTAAATTGTTGGATTACAGTAACGACAAAGACCATAACCGGATGGTTGTTACCATAACCGGCGAACCGGAAGCGGTGAAAAACAGCATCATTGAAGCAGTTGGCGTCGCCATTGAAACAATCGACTTGACGAAGCACAAAGGACAGCATCCCCGCATAGGAGCGGCAGATGTGATTCCTTTCATCCCGATAAAAAACATGACGATTGAAGAAGCGGATGCGTTGGCTAAAGAGGTCGGCAAAACGCTTGCGGAAAAATATAACTTGCCGGTTTATTTTTATGAAAAATCAGCTTCGGCAGAACACCGTCGGAATTTGGCGGCGATTCGCAAAGGAGAATTTGAAGGGTTGATAGAAAAAATGAAACTGCCGGAATGGAAACCGGATTTCGGACCGGAAAAACGTCATCCGACTGCCGGCGCAACCGTAACAGGCGCGCGTATGCCCTTGATTGCCTTTAATGTGAATTTGAATACCGCGCATTTTGAAATTGCCGATAAAATAGCGAAAAAAATCCGTTTCACAGGAGGCGGTTTGCGGTATTGCAAAGCGATGGGAGTGGATTTGAAAGAACGGGGCTTGGCGCAAGTATCCATGAATCTGACGGATTATACCCAAACGTCCGTTTATCAAGCCGTAGAAATGATCCGTTTTGAAGCGCAGCGTTACGGAGTTTCCATAGCCGGATGTGAATTAATCGGTTTGATTCCATTGCAGGCTGTGGTCGACGTCGCTTCCTATTATTTGGGATTGGAGGGGTTTTCCTTGAAACAGATATTGGAAACGCATCTAAATGAATAACTGAATAAATGAATAACTGAATAACTGAATAACTGAATAACTAATGTTTCGCACTTCATTCTACCAGACTGACAAATAAGATACAACAATGAGTGTTGAAATTGTATCTATTTGTATAATAATGAATTAACAGATCATTTTTCATTAACAAGCCTCTTAATTCCTCAAGTTTTGACGTTGATCCCCTTTTCCCATAAGTCGCCATGCGCATTATATTCTTGTATGGCGACTTTCATTATTTCTAACCGGATTTTTACGATAGACGGTTTTTTTATTCCTTCACTATTTTACTAACCGTTATACCTTCATCCGTATAAGTCTTTACTAAATAAATACCTTTCAGCAAAGAAGATACAGCGATTTTCCCTGTGAAATTATTATCAGAAAGCAGCAAAGCGCCTGCTAATGAGTAAATTTCCACTTTTTTTATTGGCATTTCAGAATTTATGTAAATATCGGATTTAGCGGGGTTGGGATAAATACTCAGTTGGTTTGCTGAAACGTCTTCAATACCGGTCGTGCAACCTCCGTCGTTCATATTTGTAAATGTATTCCAATATTGATTTGTCTTGTAAGCATTTAAGCAATCGCAAGGTACTATTACATTAATACTTCTGTTTACATTGTTAAATGTGTTTGTTTGAAGAGTTGGCGGCGTGGTCGCTTTGCTTGTAATTTGAGTTAAACCACTGCAGCCGGAAAAATCAGAATTACCAAGAGAGGTAATATTACTGCCAATAGCGAGCGTTGACAAAGTCGTTATACCTGCACATGGCGAATATCTATATTGTATCAAATTTCTTCCCCAATAGAAAGTTTTTATGGGACAGTTGTTAAATTGATATGAATTACTATTAAAAGATAATGGCGCTGTT
>Ga0123354_10011981_pt1 | contig 13431 bp, 13 predicted proteins | sample TergutLab28metaG_2_FD_97872 | JGI IMG/M metagenome (GOLD analysis project Ga0123354, IMG submission 97872) | Labiotermes labralis P4 segment gut microbial communities from Petit-Saut dam, French Guiana - Lab288 P4 | ecosystem: Host-associated > Arthropoda: Insects > Digestive system > Gut ... | reverse complement strand
TCCATGGAACACACAGCAGACAATCCAGATCCATCATACACATAATAAGACATGCTTCCACCATACCATAAGGGCAACATATGTAGTAACTTTAGTATGCACAAGGAACTCCCTGAGGATGGTTATATATGATAACCGAAACATGTAGGAGTGATTAATGGTTTTAGTGTGTTATATTTTAGTGTTTTAAAATATCAAAATAATTTAAACAAACATATAAGTGCATAAGTTGGTTATAATAAAGTGAATATATTCTAAAATGCACGGTGAAATGGTGAAAAAAGAACTTATCTTTCTATCGCAAACCCTTTCACAGATTTTATTAAAATTCTATATGGAAAATTTGCGATAGAAGTTGGAAATTTTCCATTTAGCCATATTGACTGATACTGAAGCCAGGTATGTAGAAGGCAACAAATGGACTTTTTATTGTTTTCCGCAAACCTACCGTACATTTTATTTTAGCTACGGGAAATGACCACTAAATTTCATTTCCTTGTTCTAATTTCTAAAAAAGGTTTACAAGATTATGAGCAACCGCGCTGGTACTTTTGTGTACTAACGGAGAACCGGGACGGGGTAGTCAATAAAGCGATTAAGCTACGGGCTGGACGACCGAGGAATTGCGGTTAGATTTCCGGTAAGTTCACGAGATTATTTTCTGCTTTAAAACGTTTAGACTGGCTTTGAGCCCTGCCTAGGGACTCTTTCCCCGGACTAAAGGGTTCAGGTTGTGAAGCTGACCACTTACCACCATACAGTACATACTTCAAGAAGTGAAGCCATAAATTCAGTCCCCCATATGCCTTTACGGTGTGCAAAGAAACTACTTAATTTTTCACCATTACATGTTCCGTCTTTTGCAGTGGTATTAAATACGCACTCTTTATTATGCTGAGGCTTTGAGACCTGGATGGAGGTGAATAATTAGCTTCGCGCTATGGCCGTTCTTTCCCGGGTAAAAGAGGCTGGGGCTGGACGCTATGCAGAAAAGAAAAACAGGTTGCTCTGCCTGGAATGGAACCCAGGTCATCCAGTCTGTAGCCACTTGCCAGAGTGTGGCGAGGTTGTATATAAAGCCTGAGGCCTGTTTACATATGTTACGCGGTACCACTACTCGAAGTGACAAGTGAGATTTAGCTTTGACTGCATTGGTTGGCGGAGGTCATACACGCGAATGCAATGACGCTGGCTAGGGTGTCGGAAATTCATACTGCTTGTGAATTGACTGTGTTGAAACACATCTGATCTGGCCTGTGGTCCATCGCATAAAAATTTATTCCGAACTACTTGATAGTGTCTTACTGAGTTGTTTTACCACTGGAACAGATATGTATTCTAAATAAGAGGTTGCATGTTCTACAGTATAAAATTAGGCGTATATATTATTTTAGAATTAAAAAGTAGTGTATAGACGCATTTAAACAAAATGAGGATAAAAGTGTGACAGGTGAATTAACTCAAAGAAATAAAAACAGATGTATTTGATCGCACTGAAGAATGAAAATTTTTTCAACAGATTTGCCTGCAAACTATTAGGAATTGAATTGGTTGCTTTTTGGAATTAGATGAACAACTGTGCCTCTTAACATTGTAGAATACTGTATGAGCACTTGTGACGATTAGTGCTGCACTGTGTGTGCAGAGACACCGAGCATGGAGCATATCCTCCACTCATTCAGTGACTCGATGACAGCAAATTGTGTTCGTCTGGAATCGAATACCAATTAATGATTTTCTAGTTAAAAATCCAGAATTCAATTCCGGCAAACAGAAGCACACCATTGCACTCTTTCTTTCTTACTTACTTACTCCATGGAGCAGAGCCTTTCTTTAGAAGCTAACCGGTTCTCAGGTAGTCAAGAAATTCCCCTCATTTTAAGTAACCCGAGGGTTCATTACCGCGTTTACAAGTGCCCGCCACCTGTCCCTATTCTGAGCCAGATCAATCCCGTCCTTGCTCCCTATCCAATTTGCTGAAGGTCCATCTTAATATTATCCTTCCAACTAAGCCAGGGTGTTCCAAGTGATCTCCTACCCTCAGGTTTCCCCACCAAAACCCTGTATGCACCTCTCCTTTCCCCCATACTTGCCAAATGCGTCGCCAATCTCATTCTTCTCCATATGATCAGCCGAATAATAGTTGGTGTCGAGTACAGTTCATTAAGCTCCTCATTATGCAGTTTTCCCCACTTCTCTGTTACGTCGTCCCTCTTAGGCTCAAATATTCTCCTCAACACCTTATTCACAAAGACCCTCAGACTAGTTCCTCCCTGAATGTGAGCGACCAAGTTTCACACTCATACGAAACAACAGACTAAATTATAATTCTATCTTAAAATTTATAGTTTTCGACAGCAAGCTGCACCGAATGATAACAAGCATTCCATGACTTCAGTCTGCTCTTAGTTTCTTCCAGAATCATGCGCTGTTCCTAGCTTAACAGAAATCGAACTATTGCTGACACGCTTGCTGGGTCATCGCTGCCCCTGCCGTGCTTGGGAAGCAGTAAACACAACGTACACTACTGTGGATAATGGAACAGGATGTAACAAAATTCCATACTGTAACTAACTGAATGATCACATAGAAATAACCACTGCTTGGGACTGCGTGACAGCGTAGTCGGTATACGTACTAGGCTATAGGCTGGACGGTTCAGGGTTTGATTCTCGGGAGGGGCAAGAGAGAGTTCTGTCCTCCTGAACGTCCAGACCGGTTGTGGGGCCCATTCAGCCTTCTTTTCAATTAGTACCGACTTTTTTTCTGGGGGTAAAAGGCCGGGGTGTGATGCTGACTACGTATTTTTAGTGTACCTACCACAAACTGAAGGTGCTAACACTGAACGCCGCCTGCTTCGGTTAATGTATACAGAGTTTCGTAGATTCAGCTCTGCTGCAAAATATCGCTTTCTTCCAACCTGAAACACGATAATAACAAATGGAACAGCATTCCATTGCCCTCCATTGAGTCTATCTTGTGATGCTTTCATATCGAAGTAAACGAAAGTGAAACACTATGTTACTGAAATTAATTACACAACAAGGAATTCGGAGCAACGTATTTTTATACTGCATAGATTTCTAATTCTCTGGAGGTATTACATATTTGCATTGACACTACTTTTTTAAAAATCTGTGAAGGTTTTAAAAGTATTACTGAAAACAGGTGACGGAACGTTTGGGTTTCTGGTAATGCAGTCTGAGGACTGTCGCCCTCAAATAAGTAGCTCTGTTTTTGGTCGCACATTATAAATTCGCCTGGCTGCCATGTTGTTATATTATTGCTTGTACGAAGTTAAAAATTGCGGGGTTGTGATGCCCTGCAGTAGCGCAGCGTTTATACCACGTTTGGTGAAATTCAGTCATCTGTCTCAATCAGAATTTGAAATGAGGGACACAGAGATGGAGAGATAAGGTGGTGATTTTGTAGTCCTTCCGTCTTTCGTTTATAGAAGGAAGTAGGCTAAGCACAGAGCTACACGTGTGTTAACATTGTATAAATAAAAACCCCATGGAACAGAGACCTCCTTAAAGAGACAGTATCCGGCCAGTCAAGAAGTCTGCTGTTTTTATGGAACCCGACTCTTCATAATAGCCAGCCTAGGATGTTACTGAGCCAGACGATTCCAGTTCTTACTCTTCTGCAATACGCACTTTGATATTGCGCTGCAACTTACAATAAATCTAGTTACGCCAAGTTCTGTCTTTTCTTCATATTTGCCAACTAAATCTTCGTATACCTTTCTCACACTTCCCTTGCTTGCAAAGATCTGTATAAACCTGTTTTAGACATTTTTTATTGTATATTGCAAATTACAATCTACTCAATTAGATAGAGTAATTAGTAAGGTTGAGGTAAGAAAAGGTCGTGATTAAGGCACCATCCATCAGTGGTTCATTGGAGTTGTGTTATTGAGCTAAGTCTTCCGGCCATAATCGTTTGAGTCGTCTGCCAACTGAGGGGTTGAAGAGAGCTCTGATCAGTTGATTACTGTGCTCAGTGCTGCGGTTTTTTTATTTGTTGGCGTTGATTCGAACCACTTCCGTAACGTACGGGATTTCGAAGTCACTGTGCAAGATTTGGTTGGAGACGTACCAGGGGGCACTGCTGATCATTCTGAGCATTTTTGACTGGAATGTTTGGAGGATCTTGGTGTTGGATGGCTTGCTGCATCCCCATAGCTCTGTCCTGTTTTAAACATGTATTATCTTGCAGTCACTAATGAAATGTATATTACATCATATCCGTTTTCTTTTCCTTTCCTCTCATATTTGGGCCAGAAGCTGTCAAATTGTAAAGCAGGCGATCGGTTGCCGGACCAACACATTGCGAGGTGTCAGTATTCTTTGTTTCTTGTGAAGAAACGCTCTGAGATATCGGTGTAATCGGCAGTGCCTGCTCGGCTTAACAAACTGGCCTTTAATGATTTACTTTTCCCAACCACGGAGGGTGCATATCTCCCTCTATGACTAAGGCCAGGGTAGTCTCTGGTTAATCGATACTGCGAGATCTGAGCTTCAAGCACACATACGACCTCAATCGGAGTGTATTTCTCCAACATGTGTTTTTTGTTGCGAGATTTGACTTTCTCACAGTGATGCTGTTGAATGTAAGAAGTCTGCTCGGAAATGAAGCTGTGTCTTTGGGTGAGCAGTTCTCTCCATTTCGAAGGTTCACACTGCCTTCATCTTCAGGGTCAGGCGGTCGAAGAAGGATGTTACTGTTTCTTTGTACGTTCGTCCTTGAGTTCCGTTCTGAAAACTGCTAAAACTTTTTCAATTAAGTTTTTGCATTCCGTGTCCGCACTAAATGCTTTGTAGTACTTAATTTTTGGTCCAATATGATCCCCATGGAGCTCGAATAGCGAAGTATGACATGAGTACGGGCTCAAATACCCAGGAATCCAGGTTCGATTCTCTGTAGTGGCACAGATTTTTCTGTCTTCCAGAGCTTCCAGGCAGGTTCTGAGACCCAGTCTCCAGTCCGTACAGGACTGGAGGCATTTATTCTGGAGTCATGTAGTTGGAGAGTGAAGCTGTCTACTCACTTCCATACGGTGCCGCGATTTAGAATGGTGGGATCTATATACCAGTAACTCCACACCCCACACGTGGCGTAGTGTTTAAATAAACACATGGAAAACTTGCCTTACCTGTCGGTCCCAGTCTCATCGTCCCTATATCCTAACTATTTCCCCGCGTGGCTTCACTTCTACGATGAAAGTGGTGGCAGCAGATTCCTCCGAAACGTCAAATTTATGTAATACGTTATGATGTATTTCAGCAGACAGTAGCCGCAGTAATGCGTTTTGCAGTTTCGGAAAACAGAAATGCGGACACAGCATGAAATGGAACAAACAAATCTTGTAGTTAAATTTGAAACGCCAAAAAACTGGGTCATGTGAAAGAAGTCCGAGTTGCAGAAAATTACGTAACAAAATTGTATACACGATGTACTGTACCTATCAGGTTATGGTAACTGTGAACTTGTAGATTTGTATTGGGATGTTTCCGTTTTGAATTTTGATTGAGACATTGGTTATAGTGGGGTTGTACGTTGCTCACCTCAGTTTGCCCGACAAGTGCCTAACTCTTAACATACAGTTCCGTTCAACATTGAACAGTCAACTCACCGTAGTTTATGATTGAACTTACTTCATATTTGTCTTGTGAAACAGGAAAATAACGAACAAAGTTATCGGGATGGAGGAAGGATATTATGAGTTGGACTTCAGAACAACTTTGTTAACGTGAATTGCAGTTAGTTGACAGAGGTTTTGTTTTGTTGTGGTTTCTGTGAATAATAATTCATGATTTCGGAAAGTTTGTAATTTATTTAGTTTGTATTGATCTATTTGGTCAGTGAGGCAAACCTACCTCCGTCCGTTGACCCATGCTGTAATTTATTCTGTCACACTACCCTTCTCTTAAATTTTAAGCTCATGGTTCCGTGCATCGTAATTCAATGTTAATAAAAATCCAACTAGATGCAAAAGTATGCAGATATTTATTTACTGCAAAGCCACTCTACATGTTTCGGGTGTCACAGCACCCATCATCAGGAGTACTAAAAACTGTAACTGCAGCCTCCGGTACAGGTCATAATATCAGTACAGCTACTTCCCTCCAACGTGGCCTGGTCGGGACCGGAGGTTGCGGTTACAGTTTTTAGTACTCCTGATGATGGGTGCTGTGACACCCGAAACATGTAGAGTGACTTTGCAGTAAATAAATATCTGCATACTGTTGCAACTAGTTGGATTTTTATTAACATAGCATTCTGTTAGTCAACCAGCTATCCATCTGTGCATCAGTCAGTCAGACAGTCTTTCATTCATTCAGTCAGTCAGTTCATCGGCCCTAAGAACACCGCACAATACCGGCTGGCTTTCAGTGCGAAGGGCCCGACTTTTTTTATTCAGCAATGGTGGCAGAGGGCCGTTTTGAGAACAAGAAGACTTTTTTGATGGCGGTTAGAGTCCGCACTCCTCCATGGTTGCAAATCATTCAGTGGAACAAAAACAAGGGTGGTTGTTAACCCGGAGGTTCCGACCCTCTGATTGGAGTCCCTCCTGTTCTTGTAGCGAATCTTTGCTATCCTATTGGCATGTTCTACTTCAAGGGGTTCTAGCCCCTAGCGAATAGTAATGCTGAGGGGTAGGGGTGAATTGAAATAAAAAAAAAGGACAAGGGGATGACGTAGTTGAGGGGAAGAGGGGGAGGGTTCTGCGATCGCATCGACCGGGCGAACAGACGTGGGGTGGGAGAGCGGTCTAGCTGAGCGCAAAAACTCGCTCGCAGCACGGCCTGGGCTAATGACGGCAAAAACTGGCGCATTCAAGGCCGGAGCGCTAAAAACTGGAAGCTTGTATATGCTGCCGCCTCTTGGTTTCTTTTCTTTATTATTATGATTATTTTTGTTTTTTATTTTCTTTCTGGTGTAGTTTTTTTAATGTCTGGTCTGCTCTCTGAAAAGAACATTGCATTGAGTCTGGTGGCTGCAACTGTGCTGCAGACGATACTAGATTCACCGCATTCACGCCAAACTTTGTGCTTCCCAACACAGAAGAAGCAGCAGCAGCAGAAGGAGGAGGTGGAGAAGAAGAAAGGGAAAAAGAGGACAATAATGACAACTTTAATGGCAATTTCTACTGTCTCAATGAAAAAAGGAATGTAATTTCAGAGCTGATCTTTGTGTTTATTCATTTTAACCACTAACATTACTTTTTAAAAGATTATAAGCATATACTACGTAATGGGATAGTATATGCTCGTATTTGGGGCTACTCTGAAAAGTTTTCGGCCTGTTTAATCCTTATCCTGCTAACGTCGAGAATATGGTGAGCTCCTGATAATATCAGCAAATGGCAGATGGGATTTAATTTGGCGTTTAAAGGGTTAATTTCAATTTCTGCCGTGTGCATATTAACTCTGTTTTACATAAAGCTATAATTTAATATTACCGGATCAGTTACAAGATGACAAGCAATGTATGCATAACGTAATACTGAGACACTCTCGTGCATCCATTGTTGGAGTGGAAAAGCAATAACTCCTACATATTCTGAGTATGTATTTGTATCCTTAGGTACCGAGCATGCCTGGCGCGTGCTCCATATTGTCATATGTGGCTTGCCTGGCTCTACAATATTTTTCGACATTATCTCAAAACGTCACGATTTTTTAAAAGAGTTGCTGAGCCTAAACTGTGTATTTTGATTTTATCTACAAATTTTGTTTGAAACAATTTTCCATCTAAGAAGAGGTAAGCGAGATATGATAAAAAAATGTATATTGATCGTTATGTATAGTACATTATCCTTATTGTTGCACCGTGCATTTCGTAGAATCACTTTAATTATAAACCAACAAATGCACTTACATAAAATTTAACATTTTAAGTGTTTTAATGTGAAATTTTATGTAAGTGCATTTGTTGGTTGATAATTAAAATGTATAGTACAAGTTATTCTCGTCCGAATTTCGCGAAGCTTGAATTTTCCGGGCGGATTTTTCTAAAAAATTCCCATATCAGATTTCACGAAAATCCGTCCATTGGGAGCGGAGTTGTTTCATGCGGACAGACGCACGGTCGGGCAGACGCGGTGAAACAAATAGTCGATCTTCGCAACTTTGCGAGCGCGCATGAAAACGAATCATAGCGTCCAAACTTTTTTATTTACACATAATTATTATACCATATAATCTAGAATTTCCATTTACCGAAACAAACAATGCAGTAATTCTCGCAGTGTGTAGTAAAGTACAGTAATATTAAAACCATTATTGAAAGAAAACAAGCAGATTTCGCATGTAAGATTAGGCTCCATCCATTTGGTCTTGTTAGGGATATTTCAATCAGCATAGTGACTAGACTACTGACTGGGCGAAACAAGAAACAAGGTTCGTTTTACTGCAGAGGCGCCGCTATTTCTCTCTTCTCTACTGCGTCTAGACTGACTCTGGGGAACATGCAGCTATCTATCCGTACGTACTGGGCCATTAATTGCGATCTAATGTCGAAGTTGTGAATCTGCTTCTACATTTCACATGACTTGGTGTTTAAGAGGCGAAGAAAAAATCAGGTTAAGATCAGGCCAATTGTGGGAAGCTTTACTTTATTCGTTTGTGACAAACAAACGAATAAAGTCTTCTGAAATGTGATACCATGTAGTTTGGTAGGAACATATCCGAACTACACGGCGTCATATTTCGGATTTTCCCTTTTTGGTAATCTCAGATCTCACAAGACAAATACACGCCCACAGAACAGTACACTTACGTTTGCTGCAGGATGCGGATGTCTTGTTGTTTTGCACAAGAGAAATTATTTGTCCCTTCGAAGTGTTGGGGCTTTGTGGCAATATTAGTCGCATACCTGGGAGGAAAATCGTCCACACACAAAATAGCACTTATATATATATATATATGTGTGTGTGTGTGTGTGTGTGTGTGTGTGTGTGTGCGTGTGCCTACGTTGACTTATGTTAGTACTTGTGTATCCATACAGCATGTAACAGGGCAGATTTTTGTTAGCTTCCTCGTTTTATTCAGTAAATCTACAGGCAGCCAGGCTTTCCTCTTCGGACTAGGCGTTAACTAGGCTGTAGTATGCGAATGACAGACATGGACACAACACAAGCAGGGACGCGGTTCATAGCGTTTCGTTTAAATCTTAAAGATATATATATATATATATATATATATATATTATGTTTATTGGACCGTGCATCATCTTGATAGTTGAATAAAGAGAGACCAACTTGATGTCACTTGCTTTACTATTTCATTATTTAATGCTCAACATGTTTCGGATGTTAATACATCCATCAACAGGAGCTTGCAACTTATTTGTTGAGTTATTTCATGGGTTGTATTGCTTTGGTACGATGTGTGTTGGTTTTACGTTGTGGTTTGGCTGGGGTGGTGTGGTATCCGGATGCAGGCTATTTGTTGTGTTATTTCATGGGTTGTATTGCTCTGGTACGATGTGTGTTGGTTTTACATTGTGGTTTGGCTGGGGTGGTGTGGTATCCGGATACAGGCTATTTGTTGAGTTATTTCATGGGTTGTATTGCTCTGGTACGATGTGTGTTGGTGTTATGTGGTGGTGTGGTATCCATATGCAGGCTGAAGCCTGCATACGGATACCATACCACACCATCCCAGCCAAACCACAACGTAACACCAACACACATCGAACCAGAGCAATACAACCAATGAAATAACTCAACAAATAAGTCGCAAGCTCCTGGGGATGGATGTATTAACATCCGAAACATGTTGAGCATTAAATAATGAAATAATAAAGCAAGTGACATCAAGTTGGTCTCTCTTTATTAAGATACATGTTTATTAATGCTGCCCGCTGTGATGGGGAAACCTAAGGTAAAGAAACCTCGTGGAAGACCAATGAGTAAATGGGAGGATGCTGATATAGTGGAGCTTCAAGAAATAAGATAGGGATCGTGGATTAGTTGATCTGGCTGAGGACAGGGACAAAATGGCGGGCTGTTGTTAACACGTTAATGAAACTTTGGGTTCCATAAAATGCGGGGATTTTCTTGACTGGCTAAGGAACTGTTATCTTAGGGATTCTGCTGCATGGAGTTGGTGAGTCCGTTATAGTTCTGTACAGCTTCATCAAAAGCGGCGTCATCTCAAAGACTATTATAAACAGCGAACAGACAAGGCTTGAGAGGAAAGTATGGAAGTCCTGTTGTAATGTGTATTTTTTTTTTACCTTGGTATCAGAAAATCCATTTACACATTACACAATGCCGTTTAATAACTACGAAGTGGGCTATTTCGTTTTCCAGATTATAAAGGGATTGTATTGCAACGGTGTTTTATATTATTGAGAATCAGCAGTCGTAGTCCGGGGCAGTGGTTCCTTGTGGCAGTGGCTCCGTGTGGCAGTGGTTCCTTGTGGCAGTGGCTCCGTGTGGCAGTGGTTCCTTCCGAACATATGCAGTGTAAGGATTCCTTTGTAAAGTAAAAATTTTGTGGATTCTCACACGATAGTAATTGTAATACATAATTCGTTGATTTAGGAATTACGGGTGATACTGAATTCACGAACACATTAACATGAATTTGTGTTGTATAATAGCAAATTGACGTACATATAATCTAAAAATAGTAATACGTGCATGAAGAAGACGTGTTATTTATGCAGCCTACAGTATGTGTGTTTGTTTGTTTGTTAGTGACGTGACTGATGGCTCTCAGAGACTGGAAGTTTGGTTTCAGCGATGAAAGTTTTAGCTTTGAGTTAGATTCCACATTCAGCTCATGTTGGGCGTGTGTATGTATTCAAATACCCCTTGTAATGACCCTTCGACCCTGTTCCCCAGGGGTCCGCGGCCAACAGGTTTGGAACCACTTATCTGGTACGTGACAAACGACGGCAGGTATTTTCCCATGTTGTAACGACGGCCAAGCATTTATATTAATCATCTGAATCCATAAGTCCACGTAAGTTACATAACATTTAAATTTCATTGCATGCCTCACAGAGAACACTTTCTGTGCCCATTATGAAGACCAGTCCGTTAATTCTATGTAGGTAAATAATCACATTTTACTCTGAGAATCACTCTAAACCCATATATACAAGGTGTGGTAAAACGCAGTGATCTTTACTGTCGAGGCAGGTGGTACAGTACATACAGCAACCACCGAGCTTTGAAAAGGGTTAAGAGCGGAAACTGCTTACTCACTTGCGTGACCGACGTACTGAGAGAAGGAAGTGCGGCAGACTGCCGTAGAAGTCCGATTCGCGAGGTCTGGCTGTGCAGGTAATCAGGTATTCACAGCACGCGGTCGACCTCAGTTTTTTGGACGCTGGGAACCGTGGACATGCATATGCGTAACGCTAATCAGGTGCCTCATTGTGCCCCCGCCTTAGGAACTGAAGCCATTTGTTTCGTCTCTTAGACCTCGGCGTCTTCACACGGCTTTCAATACAACTTGCATACTATTTTCCCTTAAACTTTTTTTTTCGGGGGAGGCAAAGAGGGTTCTCATCTCTGGAGAGAAGCAAAAACGTATGCAACCCTCAAAAAAACACGAGACAGTCCTTAACAAAGTGCCATGCTTGTGGGATTAATCTGTGCTTTGAATACGTGAAGGAAATGTAATGAAATGTTTTTTGGTCTGACGAAGTCGCAACCCGATTGTTTCTTATTTGAAAAGCTTGGGAAGATTTCAAGATGTTTCATGCATAGCTTAAAATAACGAACGGTGGGGGTTTTTTTTTGCGATTTTTGTTGTGTGTAGTTAACGGCTTGATCCTTTTCAATTAATTTCTTGTTGGCGTTGCCAAGGTGAAGGAAGGAGAACGATTTCTTGCTTGTAGCCAGCAGGCTCAGAGATTGTCCTAGTGTTCCGCTTCCCACAGTCCGCCAGACAGGAAGAACAATGGTCGCACATCTGTCCGATGCGGCACCTCTCGGCGTGAAATTAACATCCATCAAAATATACTGGATTAAATTAAGATTTCGCTAACATTTATCAGGGCCTTACCATGTCTCAGGAGGTTATTCACCGACCACTCAACGCAGAGGCCCGGGTTATATCCCAGGGCGTTCCACTTGGGATTTGTAGTGAAAAAGTGGCCCTGGGAGAGGTATCCTTCCAGTACTTCAGGTTTTCCCCTTTACAATTTGTTCGACCAGTGCTCCGTGCTTATTCATTCGTTACCGACGCTGCTTAACTTACCACCTGCCACTAAAACCTACTGGTTATTTCTATAATTTTGTATCACCTGCTGTGTTTTGCTTTTCCAGTCAAATTGGAAACTGTTATTCCTCTGGTAAATGAACCGTTCACGTGGAGATTTCTTCCCAGAGTGAATGTGGAAACACTGCAAGTGTTGTCACGCAAAGAAAGTCGCTGTGTTTGTCTAGCCAGAGATCAGCAGGAACCTAACTACCCGACTGGCCGTTAGGCTGACTTGCTGGTACAGCTAACCTAAATGCGAGCGTGGTGAAATTGTCTCTGTGGTCAGATAAGATCCACGCGATGAAGCTGTGTGGAGGTGTGAATTATAGCTCTACATATTACAAATCTCGAGATTGCATGCCTGAATGTACGCAGTGACTTTGTCCCGATCGGGAGTCGAACCTCAGCCGGCTTTGACTTATAATTTAATTACATATAATTACGTTTTAGTGGTTTTGAACTTTTGTACTTACATATCCGTTACTTTTTAAACGTCGTTATTAATACATTGGTATTAACCTTTAGACGCCTAACGTCAACTATAGTTGACGTACCGCACTGCTAACCTCCAAAGTTGCATCTTATATATTTATTCAACAAATATAGGTACCGAATATTTTAAACATGGTGTATACTCTCAGTTTTTTTTCTCTTCAAAATGCAGTTTGTTTCATAATTCTAACGTATTTGGTTCCTGTATTATTCACATTATATATACAGGTGTGCTAAAATTAAAAAAATAATTCCGGCTCCAAAAGGTTAAACTTTCCGCCCCAGTCACAATAAATACTCACTCGAAATCTGTATTACTACTGTCGTTTCACCTTTAGACTGTTTCGCATATGTTGCACGCAACAGCAGTGCTCTTTCCTATCTTTTTCATGTCTATCTCTCTTTTCTTTCTTCACGGTGTTGAGGAGAATATTTGGACCTAGGAGGGACGAGGTAACGGGGGAATGGAGGAGACTGCATAACGAGGAGCTAAATGATTTGTACTCCTCACCCAATATTTTGCGGGTTATAAAATCGAGAAGAATGAGATGGGCTGGGCATGTGGCGCGTATGGGGGAGGAGAGGGGTATGTATAGGGTCTTGGTGGGGAAGCTGGAGGGAAAGAGACCACTGGGGAGGCCTAGGCGTAGATGGGTGGATAATATTAGGATGGATCTCCAGGAGGTAGGATGTGGGTATATGGACTGGATTG
>Ga0123354_10011980_pt1 | contig 13432 bp, 8 predicted proteins | sample TergutLab28metaG_2_FD_97872 | JGI IMG/M metagenome (GOLD analysis project Ga0123354, IMG submission 97872) | Labiotermes labralis P4 segment gut microbial communities from Petit-Saut dam, French Guiana - Lab288 P4 | ecosystem: Host-associated > Arthropoda: Insects > Digestive system > Gut ... | reverse complement strand
TAAGATTATATTATTATAATACCAGAATTTGTGCATTAAGTTGGTCAGTTACTAAGATTATATTATTATAATACCAGAATTTGTGCATTAAGTTGGTCAGTTACTAAGATTATATTATTATAAGACAAGAATTTGTGCATTAAGTTGGTCAGTTACTTAGACGACATAGTTTTATTACTGTCTAAAAAATAATAAACTGCCATGACTGAAACAATAAACATTAAATTTTGCTATGTAATTTCTAACGTAGAAATTACATACTGGGATTAGAAACTTATTCGCACAGTAGTTTAGGCAATAAAATATTCGGAACGCCGAATTCGTGACTGCGTCTAATTTATCAATATTTTTTTGTTTGTTTATTTGTTTGTTTGTTTGTTAGCTAAGTTCAGCAGCACGGCGCTGATTCTGATGGAACTGATATTTCGACAAGAAGGCGTTGTATTTACACAGTTATACAGAACAGGTACCATCGTAGTTCCAAGACAACTAATTTTTCACCTACTTCTGTGGACAAGAATTCTTCTTGGAAACCGAATAATCGCTCAGCTATACAAGAATTCTCCACCTTATGGAGTCCGCAGATTGACGTCATTCTTCACCGCAGTCCCTAAATTGTTTTTCCTCCTAACCTATCAGAGTCCTGTCAAAACTTCCATACCACATTCCTTTATATTCACTTCAGCGCTGTCTTCTGTTACATTCCCATGTGTGCCAAGGTTTTCCGATTAAAAGTATATAGATATTATACTCTTATGCCTGCGCGGTTATTGGTTTAAAAAAAAAACAGGAGCGAAAGTGAACACTTGGAAGACCAAGGAGTAGGTTCGAGAGTAATAATAAAGCGGATCTTAAAAAGAAGGATAGGCTAAAAGGACTGGATGCTGCTTGCTCAGAGTTAAGGAATACTAGCGGGCCCTTGTGAAAATGGTAATAAATCTTCCTTTTCAGCAAAATCCTTAGAATTTCTGGGCTACCTCGGGCAGTGTTTTCACACCAGAAGCCCGCGGAACTCCAGAGTTCCGTAGATCTCTGCTTGGGTTTCCGCGAGAAACCGTGAGCTAACCAAATAAAAATGCCAGAGAACGTAAAACTGGGAAAAATTCCAAATAGCACAGGAAAATTTCCCGGCAATTGGCAATACTGTGTTATTCTCCGTGATTTATCAACTGCCTCTCTGTTTTGTTGCGGTCAGTTTGTGTCTAAGGCTGAATTCATTTGCGCTGTGTCTGTATGTGTTGCGTACTGTTACAGAGCTGTTACACCGATGACTACAGAAAGTCTCCCGCTATCAGCTTCATTCCGGCCTCTAAACAATTTTGTGTGTAAGTCTTCCTCGGTTACGAAAGATTATTTTAGGGGTTTCTCAGTGGGTGGGAATCGGGAGACACTAAGCTAAGAAATTATTAGCTTCTCAGTCGCAAATAGGTAAGCCAGCTGCTAACACACCATACAGAACCGGGTCTACATTGTATCACAGAGAATTTGGAGGTGATTATCTTCCAAAATCCATGTTTCATACCGGAGTAAATACATCGCAAAAATAACACACAGCCAAAATACCACGACGTAACATCCAGCTATCAAATAAATTAAACTGAGAGCATAACAAAATACATCTCCAGTACTCGATTTTACCAGAATATACAGAATTTCAACTTAGAATACAGCAGCTGAAGACAAAATCCGCTCAACAATTTTATAATTTTACCAATTTTACTAATGCGACTATATATATATTGGGGACCGCGGTGGCACAGTGGTTAAGGTGCCGTGCTACAAATCGGAAGGTCGCTGGTTCGATCCCAGCTGGTGGATTTTCATTGACATAAAATCCTTCCGATCGCACTTTGGCCCTGGGGTCGACTCAGCCTCTAACAGAAACGAGTACCAGGAGTATTTCCTGGGGGTAAAGGCGGCCGGTGCGTTTGACTGATAACCTACCGCCATCCTGTGCCGTTGTCACGAAATCTGGGAGCCTAAACTTCCTGGAACCCTCTGGGCCTGTCCAGGCCTGTAATGGGACTGATTTTATTCACTATATATATATATATAGTACTTAAAATCTTTACAACACATTTTATACTGTACGTCTTCAAAACTATTTACAATTTTCAATTAAAGTGGTCAACCAACAAGTACTTCAGTAATAACTGTACAGTATTCATAACATAGAAATCAAAACTTACTACAGATAACACAGCTATAGCTGGTATCGACTATAAACAATGATGATTGTGAATGGAATCCCATAATATTGACGAATTATATTATATGCATCAGCATTTTTAAGTTTTTATAAATATTGGCCTGATGATGGCCTAGTCAGGCCACAAATAGTTGCCGACATTTTAAACAATAAAATAAAAATATAGTTGTGTCAGACGGAGTATATATTTTATTTTAGCTTCATATTTAATTTTAACACAATGGTATGTCCTGTACTAAGATTCTCATTAAGTGATCTACCCAAGCACTCAGCTCATGATTGTTACGTGCATGGCCCAGTTTAATTTTGATTTGATTACCATACTTACACAATTAGTGGCATTTTCAGGATACCTACTACATTTCCTCACATAGTGCTCCCATATGACTTCACTTCATGTTTCACTTTTAAGAAAGGCTTCATGGCCATGCATGCATGTATGATCCCGTTACAGGCCCGGTGTGGGCCAGAGTGTGGGTAGAGGTATAGCTCTATTCGTCTATGACCGCGGCGCTAGAAGGGGGTGAGTGGTCAGCAGGACACCCCGGCCGCACTTTACCCCCGGGAAAACCCCAGTACCCATTTTATAGGAGGCTGGATGGGCCCCAGGGCCGGTCTGGACGGGCGGAAAATCTCGTCCCCACTGGGATTCGATCCCGGACCGTCCATCCCGTAGCTCAGTCACTATACCGACTAAGCTACCCTGCCCACCCATACAGAAGGAGTAATATTATATTGTGTTATGTACTGATGTTGGTGGTTTAGACAGGAGATGGGCAGTTAAATAGTAAAATGACAAATAAGAAACGCATCGAGTTCACAGATTTTTTGAGAAGGATTTCCTGTAAATTCTATTAAACGTTTTTGGACATGTAAGACTACAACGCTGGGGGGGGGAGTAGTAGCTGTCCAGAGAGATCGGATTTGCGAAGCCGCGCTTCCATTATGCATCTACACTCAGATATCTACAGCATTCACATTATAGCAATATCTTTGCTACTATATAATCTTGACGCAGAACTGATTCAATTATAGGATGAGGTAACTGCATTAACAGGGAACGGGTGTTATTAATTGACGAGGGTTATAATCTTATTTAAGTTGGTGATGTCGACTCGGCTAACAAACCCTCCAGTAATCGGTTTTGTGTGTGAGCAATGTCGGTCGCTTTTTAGCAACACCCAGTAATCTGTTTGTTCTATATAGTTCATTACCTCGCCCTAACCGAATCGTTTAGCAGGACGTGCAAATCCTATGGCCTGCAGTTCACACCCGTGTCGGATCATTTCAGCTATAGTTATATTTTAGTTATTATAACAAATGCATGCATATTGAACTTATTGGACTTGATTACGGCGGGAACATCAGTTCAAATCTCAGAACAGTTGTCAGTTAGTCAGGTTTCGGGTGTCTTCTTCAGGGACTCACGCGAATGCTTTCCTTGTATGAATCAATTATTGTATATCTTTATCGGTGCACCGTACATTTCGTAGAGTAATCTAATTAGCACACCAACTAATGCACATGCATATATTTTTTTACATTAAAACATTTAAAATCACTCCAACATGTTTCGATCCTAAGATCATCTTCAGGGAGCTACACTGCTCCTTGCTAAAGTCACATTTTTAAAAACACTCACTGATAAATTAATCGGTGAGTGTAAAAGTTTTATGTATGTGCATTAGTTGGTGTGCTAATTAAATAATTATTGCATATCAAAACGGAAATGTTACGTAGGAGTCATCGCCTCGTTTAACGAACTAGACATTTTCCTGGAGGTACTGAGGACAATTACGAACCACTGGTTTAACCGTCCTCCGGTCACTGACTTAAACCTGCGACCTTACAGGTACGAAGCGACGACGCTGGCAGGCGAACCACACAGTTCGGCAGTCCAAATCTATTTAGTAACTTTGTACATAAAATTTGTGGACCTACAGACTACAGTGATCTCCCCATTACGTGTTCATTTCAATCACTTCATGTACAGCAGCTGTAGTAACACTCCAAACTGTCAGGGGACCATGTACGTTACAATTATGTAGCTTGTTCCCTAATCGTATCCACACACGGCTGATTCTATTTGTGCTGCAGAGACAATATGAGTAGTGCAATGTTAATGGTAAATCTGACCTTAAAATAGAACTCATGTACACACAAATTTAGGGCGTTACCCTGGGAGTACGCCATGGCATATGATGAAGCAAAGAGTTCTGAACCAAAAGCCGTGAAACAGCCACTGGACCAGTTTCAAATTAAGTTGCTTTCATAAAGAATGTCTTCTACATGATGCGGCCAAAGGCTTGCTTTAATTAACCCTCTGAATTGCGAAAAAAAAAGAGACTAAAAGAGAGAGAGATGTAAAGAAATAGTGAAAGATTAAACAAAAGAGGAGACATGGGAAAAGAAAAGGTCACACATTTTTCGACGGATGGCGAGGGGGTGAAGAAAGAGCATTACTGTTTACAAAGTCATCAGGCTTCATCCACTCGTCCTTGTGACAAGTAAAGTTGATAAAATGGTTCGTGTTTAAGCCACGAAGGCGCTATTCATTCTCAAAATTGGCACGAAATAGGTGGTGTGTAATCAGCTCAGGATAGGGATAAATGCCGACGTTTGAATAGAAGTGTTCTAAAAGAGCGCGTTCCGTGGAATACTGGGAATTTGTTGACTAGCTGAGGAACTCTTAGCTTCTCAAGAAGGAATCTGTTCGATGGAGTTAGTTCCTTTGGATCCTCGATTAAGATCGAGTACGGAGGAACTGTTGTGAATACATCCATATTAAGAGAGGGGGTAGAAATTCTTGAATGGAATAGCAGACAAGTATAGGGAAACACACAAGGTGCGTAAAAAACCATGCCCGAGCAGTACTTGGGGATGGCAAACACTGTAACTCTGACGCAGCATCTTTCTCCTAGCGTGATATAGCCTAACAGACCTTGAGGCAAATATTTGTCTGTCAAAATTAAAAAAGTTCCCTGTATTCTCCGCAATTTACTGCAACACACAAGACACTACAATTTTGTACCACCATTCACCTACATTTGGTGCCGTAAAATTTTAATTTCTTGTTATAGATAGTGCAAAATTCTGTATGAGAAGGCAGTATGTAGAGTACTCTACGTATTGTACAGAGGGTTATTATTTTATCTCACCAATATAGTTTCTTATTTCCCGCTGTTCTTCCAACGTCGATTGGAACAGGTGCCGAGTGGACTTCGTGTTATACGATAGCCGACAGAATGTGACGAAAGATATGGTAATTTTAGATGACTCTTGCATTGTTATGTTTCAAGACCTATGGATATATTTTTGTAGAAACATGTAATTATTCCTCATTAATACTAAAGAGACCTCGGGACCTCCAGGAAAATGTTACCGCAAATGAGCATGATGGTTGCCTTCAAAATCCTTCCATATTCATCGATCTTCCAATCAACCGACATTACGTACGTGGCTATAAATAACGGAAGTGAATACAGGCGAATTAAAAGCATGTATTTTTTTCTTGTAGTTTAATAGTAACCGCATCCTGCCAACCGTGTTGCAAGAAAACAAGAGCAAACCATTTTAGCCGTTCATAGGGCCGTGCATCGTAATATACTTTTCTGTAGTAAGACCAACTAGATGCACCAGTGTATCAAATTTATTTTATTTTGGAATGACACTCTACTTGTTTCGGACGGTCTTTCCGTCCATAATCAGAGTTCAAGACTGTACATACAGCAAAAGGCACTTGTCAAAGTGATACTGCTGTCTGCTTGCTCTTGAACTCCTGATGATGGACGGAAAGACCGTCCGAAACATGTAGAGTGTCATTCCAAAATAAAATAAATTTGATACACTGGTTCTGGGGACCGCGGTGGCACAGTGGTTAAGGTGCTGTGCTACAAATCGGAAGGTCGCTGGTTCGATCCCAGCTGGTGTCATTGGAATTTTTCATTAATATAAAATCCTTCTGATCACACTATGGCCCTGGAGTCGACACAGCCTCTAACAGAAATGAGTACCAGTAGCATTTCTTGGGGGTAAAGGCTGACAACCTTACCACCATCCTGTACCGTTCTCATGAAATCTGGGAACCTTAATTCCCTGGAACCCTCTGGGACCTCCTGGCCTGTAACGGGACTGCTTTACCTTTGCTTTTTATTGGTGCATCTAGTTGGTCTTACTACAGAAAAACAAACCATTTTATTCCAGAGTTGAGTACACTTATTGTGTGCTATAAGTTTGGGTTGTGGTGACATTGTGTGTTTATACATACATATATATATATATATATATGCATGTGTGTGCGTGCGTGCGTGCGCGCGCGTGTGTGTGTACGCACTAATGTGTTTTAGTATGTGACGCCCTGTAGTCTGGTAACTACGAAAGTTGCCATCAGTTTGAAGGACCCGGCTGCGTCTGTACTAAGAGATAAAAAGCCTTCTACCCTGAAGACAGAGGCAACATGTTCATCCGAAACTTATCCACAAAAATAAGAGGTATCATATCCGATTAATTTATAGGCGCGTTCGCAAAATTATGAGAAGTGACAATTAGCTTCTTCATATTCGTCTGTCCTTTTGTCCATCCGTACGGAACAACTCGGAACCCACCGGAAGGATTTTCTTGAAATTTGATATCTGACTGTTTTTCGAAAACCTGTCGAAAACAAAGTTCAAATTTCATCGATATATGACAAGAATAATGGTTACTTTACAATGAAGCCTAATTAACTTTTGATAATATCTCGCTCAGTTCTTCGTGGAATGCCACGAGTTGCCGACAAAATTATAGAGAACATCAAAACACAAATTTCGTGTTCAATAGCCTTTTTTTTTTTTTTCGAAAATCGTGCAGTTGAGAAAATGTGGAAAAATATTGTACATCCGGACAGGCCATAGATGTCTTTATGGCGCATCGCATTGCAGGCTGGATACCTAAGGGCACACACACACACACACACACACACACATACACACACACAAACACAAACACAGAATATGTAATACGCACCTTAATGGTACGTTATACGTACTTTTCCTCTCTTGTTTTATTTTGTGTATTGTTGAAATTAACAAACAAGTATGACGGTTAACAGACGGAAGAAAATGTCTGTTCCAGATATATTTCTAAATCATTAAGAGATCCACGTATATGGATTACTGCTTGCGTGTCAGACTGGTGCACAATTACAAAAGGATTAACATGCTCTCTCGAAACAAAACCTCATGCGATATGAATTTATTCTCAGTTTCCTAATTCGTGTGGATGAATTCCGGAGATACACCGGTTCCTAATGACCTAAGATAGGTAGTGCGCCAGTGTGCTGGTGTGCCTACGACATCGTTGGTAAAATGGGCTTTTAATGACAGGCTTATTTAGTGATCGATTGTTTAAGCGGAAGGTGTACCAACCAGGTATCGCGGAACTGTTTACCTGGTGAGGTAGTGAGGAAATCGACACCATTAGGAGCAGCAACAAACAGAGGGTGGGATCGCAGTGGACACAGGAGGGCGTCAGCCGAAGATGCGAAAAGACCGTGCATGCTAACCTCAGGAAATTGATATGAGGCTCAAATATCATAACATTTGGATAAATCACTATGTATTTACACCGTAATTCTCAATATAAACGTCACGCAAAACTCTGTTGGAGACGTGAGTAAAATTTTAGTAGTGAAACATATTTAGTTCAACAAAAATTAATGGGAAAGTTTTAGCTGTTTCTTTTCTGCGTGACTTGAACGAAATGCATAAAATGAGCGCATAATTGTAAGGTAACAATTGTTATTCTACATAGCTATTTTCATAAAGAGTCAGTAAATGTGTATCATGCTTGTCATTAGCTCAGAGAGAGAGAGAGAGAGAGAGAGTTGTTTCTTAACGTGGTACTGAGAGCTGCAGAGTAAGCGGCGTCTTTGGTTACCACGCAGCAACGCATTTATGACCGGGCTCCACGTTACGTTTCATGTCCTGCACAGCGAAAGCTAAAGAAAGGATTAATTTGGTTTGTATCGAAGAAACATTAATATAACCCCCACCATAACTTGAGAAAAATATTTAACTTTATCAGTTTTCTTGCACAATGTAGCACATAACACGTGGATTACAGTACACATATTTTTATTTTGTGTGTATTTAACAAGCATAATGGACAAATAAACCGAATGTTTGCTGGATCCACGCGTTGTGTAGTTTTGCAACAGAGACTGGTATCTTCTCACATTGGCCGTACGGCGTGGCTAACGATAGTGTAGGAGAAAAATATAGAATGAATGATCATGTGCTCACTTTTAAATAGTGTACTTGTTTATTTTGCTACATTTTAATAAATAACTAGCTCTTTGGAGCACAGTTCTTCTCGAGAAGCTAACAGGTTCGCAGTTAGTCAAGAAATCCCCGCATTTTATGGACCCGAAAGTTCATTACCGCATTCAAAACAGCCCGCCACCCGTCCATATTCTCAGCCAGATCAATCCAGTCCATGCCCTCCATCCCACTTCCTGAAGATAAATTCTAATATTATCCTCCCATCTACGTCTGCGTCTTCCAAGTGGTCTCTTTCCCTCAGGTTTCCCAACCAAAACCCTCTCCTCTCCCAGTACGTGTCACGTGCCCTACCTTCTTCATTATTTTTGATTTGGTCACCTTAGTAATATTTGGTGATGAGTACAGCTCATTAAGCTCCCCATTATGTAGTTTTCTTCACTCAACTCTTACCTCGTCCCTCCTAGGCCCAAATATTCTCCTCAGCACCTTATTCTCCTACACCCTTAGTCTACGTTCCTTCCTCAATGTGAGCGACCAATTTTCACACCCATACAAAAAACAGGCAAAATTATGGTTCCGTATATCTTAATATTTTTATTTTTTGATAACAAAATGGAAGAAAAAAGATTCTGCACCGAAGGATAATAGGCATTCCCCGACTTCAGTCTGTTCTTAATTTCTTCCTGAATGGAATTTTGATACGTCAGGCTTGTTCCCCGAACTCTTACACCCTTTCAAATGATTTATTATCAATTTTTATATTGTGATTTTGTCCTGCATTCTTATCTCGAGACATGACCATGTACTTAGTTTTCTCAGCATTTACTTCTCGACCAATCTCCTTACCTGCAACTATTAAAGCTTCTGTGTTTTTCTTTATACTATGAACACTTCCGCCCAGTATCTGAAAAACATCAGCATGAACTAGAAGCTCATGTGTATCATTTAATTTCAAGCCCTCCTGGCTTACTTGAACCCTCATAATGGTATATTCTGGACCAATCTTGCGTATTAATTAGAGTTGAAATGTTATAGCGCGACAAAGTTTGGTCTCACGTACCCAGAAATATAATTTATTAGCGACACCAAATATTACATGGTTTACCAGAGTCTCTTTTATTTTTTCGTGTTATTTTATACGGATGCGAAACGATTTGTCTGATATTAACCTTCTGGCGCCGGAATTATTTTTTTAATTTTAGCACATCCTATATGTAAAATGTGAATAATACAGGAACCAAATATGTTAGAATTATGAAACAAACTGCATTTTTAAGAGAAATAAACGGAGAGTATACACCATGTTTAAAATATTCAGTACTTATATTTGTTGAATAAATATATAAAATGCAACTTTAGAGGTTAGCGGTGCGGTACGACCACTATAGTTGACATTAGGCGTCAAGGGAAAAAACATAGGCTGAGGATTTACGAGTCGACGGTATTGAGAACGGCGTTTGACCCAAAGAGGGAGGAAGTGATGGTGAGTCGGATGAAACTGCTTATTCAGTAGCATCAGGACTTGTGTTCCTCATCAAATCACGGAGATTGAGAAGAACGCTGCATGTGGCCTGTATCAGGAAAAATAGAAATACAAACAGTATATTGGTTAGGAATCCTAAATGCACGTACCATTTTTAAGATCTATGTGTATACGTGGAGATAATACTAAAATGGATGTTAAAGAACGGGACATAATGACGGGGAATGGATTCATCTAGCTCAAATATGGGCTAGTGGCAGGCTCGCAAGAATGCAGTAACGAAATTTCTTGTTCGGTAAAATGAGGGAAAATTATAAATTAGCTGACTAATCATCAGCTTCTCATGAAGAACTCTGCTATATATATAGTCCATCACTTAGCTCTGTTTCCTACAAAACCACGCCTCTGTCGATGACCTGTTTTGGTAGGTAGCATTATGTATATTCGATAAAATTCATGGCAGCTTGTCTTTGTGATATCTGAGAACGTACTGAAAATACACAGGCGTGGGAAGACATGTAATGGTTAGCAAACGAACCGTATTCAGCGCGTAACAAAGCTTGGACTGTACAGTCTCTGGAGAAATTGCCTTTGCGCAATGAACAGTCATAAAATCGTAACCATCATTAATTAAGGAAAGTGCTTTTAAATAGAACAACTTTTGAAAAATTCATGGATAAACTCGTTAAAGTTCTGCGATATTTGAGGTCCTCTCAGCGGTGTTCCTGAAGACAGCTGTTCTCCGATATGACGGTGTGTCGCTGGGTGAGTGTTTCCGAAGTGTAGAAAGCAATGCCATCTTTCGATAAGTCGGCAGTTACTTGCCCAGTGACAAACTGCCGAGGCCCAGAAGCCTCGAATCTTCGTATAAGTCCCATTATAATTAGCAATTGTACTGCATGAGATCTAAGGACACAGCGCAGAATTGAAGTGCTGTCAGAGTAAATTTCTGGGGAAAATTGCGTCATGAGAGGCCCCAGAATTTATAGACAGTGTAATATCACTAACACGATAGATCAATCGAAAGAAACAAAGCGGAATATGACACAGTCCGCTACAAATGAGAAATGAATATAATTGTTTTGACTGGAATACCTAAAAAAAGAGACTCTGCCCTAGAAGGAAAGACCACATGAAGATGGTCCTGCAGAAGTAATCTGATGGAATCTCGATCGGATTAAACTGTAAAATGCTGTCGTATCTAGATTAATTCCGTGAAGTTTGGTGTAAATTTAACAATGTTTCGGAGAAGCGTGCTGGCAGAAGATATGTCGAACTGAACAGGGAGGTGGACGTTGCTTCTAAAGGTTGACATACTACCAGACTACACAACATCGCATCTCATGAGACAACATTCTTACTAATCAGTTCTGGCAACCTCAAACGTCATGATTCGCAAAGGCTCGGGTTACGTTGTAGACTTAATGACTGGTTTTTGTGAACAAGGTAATCCTTCCGTATATGCTTAGGTCTTCCAGATAGTCTCTTTCCGTCAGGTTCCCGCACTAAAACCTTGCAGGAGTTTATTTTCTCTCCCACACATGACGCCATATGCTATGACCATCTCTTCCCAGCCACCAAATATGAAACGAATTATCTGTGCCACACCCTTTGTGGGTGGGTTACATGACAAGGAACATCATTATGTATGTAATTTCTCGTACTTACTTCATACATCACGAAGACAGTTTCAAAAGGGAAAAATATCACTTTTGGATTGCAAGAGCAACAAGGGGTCTTATTACGTCTGTAGCGGTTTAATTAAAGCACGCACTTCGTGTACAGTTCAGACAACTATCAGAACACAGCTGAAGGTGTAACTATGGAGTAGCTTGTGACCGTGTAATGGTCTTCTGATGTTAAATGGATGGTGACTGATGGTGACTGATGGAACGTGTGTGGCACAGAACTGAAACACAAAGCTGCTCCAGTACCACTTCACCCATGAATTAACATGGGTCTCCACAATTAAGAAACACGTAAGCGCACACAGCATTTGAGATGGTGCATACACTGCATGTACTCTAGCTCTCGAGTGCCACAAAGGGGCTCGTGCAATTTGAATGTAAAAATGGTATTCCGACAGTTTACATGCACAATTGTATGGCCGTCAATAGCATTTAAAAGTATTTTCTAACCAAAGCAGGTTCATAACTACCTGAAGCAAACCTCTTCTAGTTGAACAGAAATAAGGAGCATCAAATTTTTTTGTTGCTCTATGTATTGTTTGTTTTGTGTTGTTCTGTGTGTGTGTGTGTGTGTGTGTGTGTGTGTCTGTCTGTTTAAATGTGTACTGTACTACTGCCATCGGGTGGCTGCCCAATTCCAGTTAACAAATATATCATATCATATCATAATATATATCATATCATAACGTATCGTATCATATCATATATCAAATAAATACAAATGTTTTATTTTATTAATTCACGGCTCCTGCCTAAGCTGCTCCTAAAGTGCGGCTCCTGAAGTGCCGATGACACATGAAGACATACGATGGTAACGGTGCATAATGATACGACTTTATTGCAACCGATCTGTAGCGAAAAGCTGAGCAAAACTACAACGACATCTGCGAAGAAAAGTCGATCTTCTACCTAGGATTCTAAATATTGTTAGGGGCTGGATCCCATTATCGCAAAAATGAGGATTTGTAACATGAAGAGCTCTGAATGAACCATTTCTCCACAGCGGCTATGTGGAGCTATTTACAAGTTGATAATTCTATCAGACCATGAAGCTTACATTCCCCACCACCCAGTTCCGAGGTTAGGACTGAGACGTGTTTTAAACTCGTGCCTCATACACGTGTTGACCTGTGAACAACTGTTATTTGAAATCGATGATCATAAATGTCCGTGAGAAGTGGCAACCCATATCATTCAGTGCCTAAGCCAGGCTCGCTCTAAGTTTTATGGGGTGCGGACAACTTGACCAAATGCGGTCTGTGTGCGGGCAACATTAAATTCCATACATATAATGAAGAGTAAGGAAATACACTATAATTATATGTATTATTTTACCTTGTATATTTCCATAAACCATGTGTAATCAAACATGATGATAATAACAGGTAACATTTATAGAACATACATGTCACGACCAAGGCTAAGGCCTCTTTATTTTAGCACGTACATTCAAGATAAATTAGTAATGTCATGTAAGATTACTAATTTATTTAGTAATGTCATATATGATAACGAGATGGGCTGGGCATGTGGCGCGTATGAGTGAGGAGAGGGGGGTGTATACGATCTTGGTGGGGAAACCGGAGGGAAAGAGACCACTGGAGAGACCTAGGCGTAGATGTGTGGATAATATTAAGATGGATCTCCAGGAGTTGGGATGTGGGTATATGGACTGGATTGGGCTAGTCAAGGATAGAGACAGGTGGCGGACGCTTGTGAGTGCGGTAATGAACCTTGGGGTTCCGTGAAATGCGGGGAATTTCTTGACTAGCTGCAAACCAGTTAGCTGCTC
>Ga0123354_10011979_pt1 | contig 13432 bp, 5 predicted proteins | sample TergutLab28metaG_2_FD_97872 | JGI IMG/M metagenome (GOLD analysis project Ga0123354, IMG submission 97872) | Labiotermes labralis P4 segment gut microbial communities from Petit-Saut dam, French Guiana - Lab288 P4 | ecosystem: Host-associated > Arthropoda: Insects > Digestive system > Gut ... | reverse complement strand
GCACATATCGAGCACCTGTAAGGTAGGACAGAAACTTGGAGAGATTCTCTACCTATTGATATGCTCCTTTCTGCCGTGTCTGTCTTGGTTGTTGCGCAGTCGAGTTCGGAAATCCCGGAGGGAATTATGAATAACTCTGTATATATGCGCTGATGTAGTGAATGTCAGAACACGCACGGTGTGAACAACATAAAATAGTGTGCAGCAGGTTTGATGGTAATGTAGTGCCTTGTAGAGAACACTTTATTATTTTATACCATTTCATTTTATATATTTCATGTATGTTGGTAGTATTATAGGGATGGCTGGGTGCATCTCCCAGTTGAACAAACATGAAGTCCAGTTCACCTATCATTCACATAGCAACAGCAAATAGCTGAAGCTGCAGAAAACTGTTGCTAGGTGAATACAGGAAATGCTGACTTTGGCTTAGAAGTGTGATGTGGTTTTGAAAAGCGACGAGAGAGAGTCTTGGTTGAAACTTCGTTAACGACAGACGTGGAAGCAGAGAAGGAACAAATTTTATAAAATGTGAGCTTTGTTGCTCATCATTGTATCAGGTAAGCGTCGTTAGGTTGTTTTGTACCAAAGTGAAGCATAGAAATGATCTGGATTGTATTTGGTTTTTTTTTAAGTGATCAGACTTTCCTTATGGAAATTCCTTTATAGGAAATTGTAATCTTTGTGGTGGAGAAGTACCCTATGCCGTACCTTAGATTTTGATTTGGTTATTGTGGTTTCTTTAGTGTTATATACTTATGTAATATGTTGTAGTGTCGTAGAAAATATTATTTAGTGAAATACGTCATAGTAGTGTCCAAAGTGGTGGCGGCGAATACCCTTTCTAGGTAATAGTGTCGGTGGTTGGGACGACCGCCGCACCCCATTACAATAATATATCCCCGCGTACAGTTTATTTCATCGTGTGCTTCAATCGTGTTTATGAGGGAAACTGACATTGCAGTGTTCATTTCACAGGAAATACAAACAAATACGTCGATTCAGCAAACATGCTAGTGCAGATATAAACGGAAGAGTGAAACTGGTGTTAAAGAATACAACTTTTCAACCAGGATGGTGTATTTGTAGGCCGTAATGTCAGTAAATACATTTTAAAAACTCTGTTTTATTGCAATGAATGAGAATTCCAATGAAACTGATAACAGTATCAATTATTATATTTATTCAGAGAATTACTGGATATTTCGGTCTTTTGAAAATGTTCGATGTTTGGTGTCAATATTGGATATGAATGAAAACATTAAAAGCACCAAGGGATGTGAGTATTGACAGTTACTGCCGCTGGTTGTGCTAAATTAATGGCTGATCAAAATACTTGTCAGAGAGAAAAACTGGACTGAAACATTATTCCATTAGAAGTTCTCCCAACACACAGAGAAGTGGTCACTGCGCAGCGTCATGGCAGCGGCACACTGGTCAATAACACTGCTTTAATAAATAATCAAAATATTGTATTAAACAAGTTTGTAACCACCAAACTGCACAAAATACAAACAGAAAACACTCTTACATGTTTCGGCTAATGTCTTTCGCAAACGTCAGGGGGTAAAAATACCAAAAGACGTATATAGCATTTTTACAGTATTATCATATCCAGGCCTAGATGGTAAAATATATAGCAGCGGCAGACAAAACATCTATGTACCTTCTTATATAAAAGTCATGTTAAAATAATCACATTAAAAGGCAACTGTGCGAATGAAATCGGCCAGTAAATTCTATTACAGCACGAAGGATCACCTGTACTGCACTGCATTGAGCACAGAGTGACATGACAGTCTGTGTTTTATACGAGGTAAAATTCTTGAAAACAATAACACATTTTGCGTTGGGAGGATGGCTGAGAAATAAGGAAGGTCGCTATGAGCCAAATGTGCGTGGCAAAAACGTAAAAACAGAACCTAAAGCAGCCCCATCAGAAAACTTACACTGTGATTAGTTCTGGACATGAAAACATGAAGACAAACGATCGGCACTGTGTGTTCATTTTACACTAACAAACTAACTTACTCCACACAGCACAGTCCTTCTTGCGTAGCTAACAAGTCCTCAGCAAGTCAATAAATTCCCCGCATTTTATAGAAGCCGAAGGTTCAATACCATATTCACAACAGCCCACCATCTGTCCCTATCTGAGCTTTTACGCCCGAGGCCATGTGAAATGTTTCGTACCATGGCACTTTTTTAAAGGCGAGGAGTTGTTAGCACCTCGCCCAACCAACAAGCTGGAGGACAACCCCTTTTTTATTGTCCGCAACTGCTTATTCAACACAATGGCAGCTACCCTCTATATCTGGAAGCTGTTCCTCCATCCGCAACCTGAGGACGCGCCATGCCGTGGTGACAGAGACCAATTTATCGGGGGTTCATTTTACACCCTCACTATAAACAAGAAACCTTTTGAGCTGGTGTAGTGATCACTAAAAGCAGACGACAGTGAAGTGCACCACAAACACTACTAGTGTGTGATAAAGACAGGGCACAACGTTAGTGCAGTGATCACCGCCAACAGAGGACAATCCAATGCGTAAGCAACCAAAACTGAACATGTAGAACCGCTGGGCCTCACCTGAAGGTAATATTCATTTAGCAATTTAAGTCAGAGCAAAATAGTTTGTTAGTCTTAAGACTCGGTGTTATTGTAATTAAGCGCCGATATGTCGTTTAATAATAAAAAAGTATAAACAGCCAGTCTTTCCCAGATCGTTCAACTCCTCGACTGCGTACGTATCGTTATGACTTAACACCCAATTCAACTGTTTGGCTGTATTTCACATCGGCTGTCACAAAATAAGACGGACCGAAATCGCATTCTACTTCATTTGCGGTACTAGCAAGCAAATATACCGACGACAAAGAACATACACCATACCTTTATACGATCCACGATCCGTGCATTATTAGAATATATACAACAATGGTACCAACAAATGTGCGCAAGTGTTGTAAAATTAGATGATATACACACACTGAACTCATACATGTTTCGCCCAACCATGTGGCCATCATCAGAGATGTAAAATACAAAGTTACATAAAATCTTTGTATTTTACATCCCTGTAGATGGCCACATTAGCCAAAACAATGTAGGATTTCATTGTGTATATACACAAATTTCAATACACTCTTGTGCATCTGTTGATAAATTTGTAGTGTACATATCAACAGACGTGTGCATCTGTTGGGTTAAGCTGCTAACACTGAACACAGTCAAGTGAAAGGCAGGCTGAAGCTACTGCAGTGTTACGTCAGAACTGACAGCCTCACGAGAAACATCAGTGCCGAATGAACTGTTCGTGCTGGTTACACACAATCTACAAATGTACAGAAACGCATAAAACTAACATTAATAATAATAATAATAAATTCGGGCGCGGTAACCTCAGTTCTGACCGGTGTTCTCCGGAATTAAACCCAGTGTCATTCGACTTCCTCACCACCTGCAGTAGGTGTATACACAGTAAAATTACAGTGGCCCTACACGTAGGGGCATAGCTAGAGAAAAGGCGAGGGGAGGGTGGTTACAGCTGCCCCGCGAGCGGCAGAGTCCAACTGGCGGAAAAAAAAACAGGCGGCAAAATTGATATTTGAAAAGGAAAAAAAAATTGATTTTCTGTGCTCAACAATGTTTAAATTACCGAGCCAAATACTGTGCGCAATACTCTGGGCTAGTTCTGGAACATCAGACTTTGCGCAATTATAGAGTAATAATCTGGCTCTCGAACTCCGAGTCCGGGGATCTTATCCGGTAGCATGCCACCATCTCTCGTATAAATAATTCAACAATGCAGGGACTGCGAGGGATCAGAGCCTACAAACACCTTTCTCTAGGATCGAAGGCATAGGGTTTAAAGAGAGAAAAACAGAAACCGCAAAAGAATTACTAAAAATGTTACACTATAGGAAGGAGGAAAGAGGTTATCTACAATACTTAATCTAACGATTCCCTGCTTATTCCTACATCACCGTCCAGAATCACCATAGACCTCGGTCATTTCAAAAGTAAACCTCCCAAGCTTTCAAATACAGTACACTGATGTGGACCGCCAGAGGCACGCCGCACTTCATGACTGTATTGTACTGTACATACAAGTACCTCACCCCCAAGAGAGCAACCTTCTTGACGATCCTCTTTATTCGCACACACAACTGTCCGGCGTCCTAACCTTTTTGTGCCTTAAATTGTGTGCTTTGCAACCCTACGGCATCACAAGAGTTTGTTATTTCTGAATGAAACAATAACCATCCTTGCTGACGGTAGGTCATATAGTTTCAAAATATAGAAAAAACCAACAAATGTTCTTCAGTATTTATGATGCATTACACATTTTGCATCTGATTAATGCACGGAAGGTGGAGCATATTACAATAGTCACTCAGGTTAATCTTAGTAATTAACCAACTTAATGCACAAAATCTTGTTTTATAATAAGTTTATTATATGCCTCCACATGTTTCGAGCACGGATGTGCTCATCATCAGGAAGTCAAAATTGTATTATACAGCATCTGCTATCATCAACCTACAGGTGTGATGATACCAGATGCTGTATAGTACAATTTTGACCTCCTGATGATGAGCACATAGTGCTCGAAACATGTGGAGGCATATAATAAACTTGTTTTAAAAAAATTGTGCATTAAGTTGGTTAATTACTAAGATTATACTGAGATGCACGGTCAGCTAAACATAAAAAAAGTCACTCAGGTTGTTTGACGTCGGTCTTGGCCTACAGATTTTTAACTATAACAGTATCCTGACCTTCACATATCAACATACACTGTCTGTCTTCTGAGATCAGTTTGAAATTCCAAACGATTAGAGTTCTTACTCCATTCGTCTAGACGGTAAACACTTTATTTGAAAAATTATTTTTTAAAATGTTACAAATAAACAGTGTTTCCAATATTCACTACACCACGCCAAATAAAAGTAAACCCCATAAACAAATGGAATATCTTTAAAGTTCATAATTTTTGTTAGCGGCGACCATTTTGATCACTCGCCCTGGGCGACAAAAAAACCTAGCTACGTCACTGCCTACGTGCACTAGAGGGGTCGGGATAGAGTAGCTGATATAATACTAGCGACGGGCTAAACGGTTCGGGTTTCGAACCCTGGTAGGAGCAGCAGGTTCACTTTTTTTCACACCCTTCCAGACCAGCCCACACAGCTTCCTGTAAAAAGGGCACTGTGGCTCTTTGGCGGGGATAAAGAGGCCGGGGCGTGGTGTTGTACACCCACTCTCACAATGGGTAGAGGTATACGGAGGTACCTTCACCTTTACCTTTTCCTTTCAATTAGGACTTCAAAAACTTGTTTGTGGGCAAGTATCGCGACTGTCTTACGGATACAGTAAAGGTTTAGTGCATATAGCAGGAAATATAAAGTAATTAAATGTTGTCTCATTTTCACACCCAACGAATGCAGCAAGCTGCATGAATGTTCTTGAGGATGGCACCCGGTCGGATAGACAGAGTTTGTCCACCCCTGTCGTAGATATACGCCTATTCATTCACTGGTTGGGAACACTCAGTGTTTAATCACTGCTTCAAAGTCCCCGAACGTCGTTTTGAAAAAGTACACTTCTTCTTTAATTAGTTTTCGTTGTGTATTTTCTTGCACATGGCCTGTTTCCGAAGTTTCACCGACTTCCCAGGAAGCCAATAAGTTTGAAACACTACAACAGACGTAAACAGTTTCTAGTTATTAGTAACAATTCGAAGAAGAAAACGTAGTTTATATTGCCGTTTCTTGTTATTGCTTTAACGCCATCACATTGATCTTCGTAAGATTTAACGCCGCCATTTCTTTGAAGAGTTTCGCAATAATCCTGTTTGACCGTCCCAGGGCAAGCCAGCTGCCAGCCAGAATATGAGGGGCAGGAGGGAGATGTGAAATTGCAGCCATAACACGGTTCAGAGAACCACGAAATGAACTGGACTAACATGAAATTTGATTAAGAACATTTGTAGAAAAGAATACAAGGCAACAAAAAAAAATTGCTAAAAGTGACTACGTTACAACATTTGGAATGATATTTGGTATATCAAGTCTTGTGGCATGTTTTTAACATGTGTAAACACGGGTGGTGCCGATTCCGGTGGTAGAGCGGTCTAAGGCGTAGGTCTGCGGCCTCTCGTTTGCTGGGAATGTAGGTTTGAAACCCACCGGTGGCATGGATGTCAGTCTGTTGTGAGTGTTGTGTGTTGTCAGGTAGAGGTCTCTGCTTCGGGCTGATCACTCGCCCAGAGGAGTCTCACCGAGTGTCGTGTGTCCAGCGAGTGTGATCGCGAAACCCAGTAAGGGGAGGCCATGACAAGCGCCACGGGGAGAGGGGTGGGAAATACGGGTGGTATATTGAAGACCTGGATGTTTAAAAATGCCGTACGTAGAACTGAGCATAAAGGCTGCGACCTGAAAAAAAGCTGGTGTTAACAGAAGCAGTCTTTCGTACAATTTGACTACAGAAATAAATATTTGTTGCCCTAATGAGATCCTCTAGAATATCAAGAAAAGAAAGAATTAGAAATGTAACTATAAGGCAACAAACTGGATTAGAGGAACCAATTATAAAAGAAATTGAACAGAACCACCTTACAAGGTACGGCCATGTCCAAAGAATGGTAGAAGGAAGGTTACCCAAAAGAGCATTGAAGTGGATGCCAAAACAAAAGAGAGCACGAGGAAGACCGAAGAAAACCTGGATGGAAGGTATAAGGAAGGCCATGAACGAAAGAAACCTAAATGAAGGCCAGTGGGAAGATAGGAAGCAGTGGAGTCTAGGTGTCGGACAACGTAGAACAACGTTTCGAAACCGACATACATACATAAAATAAATATTTGTTGCCGGTCCCAGTGGCCGCGCTGTCTAAGGCGTACGTCTACGGCCGTTTACCTGCTGAGATTGTGGGTTCGAATCCCACCGGCGGCATGGATGTCTGTCTGTTGTGAGTGTTTTGTTTTGTCAGGTAGAGGTCTCTGCGACGCATTGATCACGCGTCCAGAGGAGTCCTACCGACTGTGATGCGTCATTGTGTGTAATCTAGAAACCTCAAGAAAGAGGAGGCCATGGCCCGCGTTGGGCCGCAGCGGCACAGGAAAAATAAATATTTGTTGATTAATTACAGGCATAACGAGAGAACGAGAGAAGGCCTACAGTACTTATTAACTTAAAATTATGGAGCAAGACATTTAAGCCACGGCGAAGCCGGTTTGTTTCGTGTCGTCAGCATGTTAAATAAACAATATGGAGATTTAAAAAAATAACAAAGTTTAACAGATATTCTCATTGTGACATTGTCTCGACAACACAGATATTCTGAAGTGCATTTGTAATTAATACGGTGTCAAGGTCACAGCCTCTTTTGTAATAAAGGATTCATCCAGTGAAGTTGACGTGTCAGTGTGGTTAAAGGTTAACACACTCATCTTTTTCATTACAACTCAAAGAATTCTAGACAGGAGACATTAAAGCCTGCCTTCCTACTTTAAGAAATGTACAGTTTTCCTTTTCTTTGTGAACACTGTTATACAATTACATCACATAAACACAGCACAAGAAGTTGAGATTGCGTTCCGCCTCCACAAGTTCGCGCATCCGCCATACTGTTATTACTGCCCATAGAAAAGTAACAATTACGCCGTTGGGGTGTAATATATTCGAATAATGTTCACATTACATCAAAATCGATCTTACTTTTTCCAAGGCTCGACAGCCCCATTGCGCCTAGGACCCATCAATGAGGTTCCTCAATCACATTCAGATAGGAACACCAAACTCTGTAGGATTCCTCCGGACGGGTGATCGTCCCGTCGCAGAGACCTCTAACTGACAACACTGAACACTCACAACAGACAGAATCCGCAGTGCCAGCAAGCGAGAGGCCGTAGACCCACTCCTGAAACCGCACGGCCACCAGGATGAAATTGATCTGCTCGTTGAAAACTTGAAATGTGGGGCACACAGATATAGTATATATATAAGGTAAAGTGATCCTGTTATAGGCCAAGTGTGGCCCAAAGGGTGGGTAGAGGTATAGTTCTACTCTTCCATGACCGCGGTACTAGAAGGGGGTGAGTGGTCAGCAGCACGCCCCGGCCGCACTTTACCCCCGGGAAAGACCCGGTGCCCATTTTACAGGAGGCTGGGTGGGCCGCAGGGCCGGTATGGACGGGCGGAAAATCTCGTCCCCACCGGGATTCGATCCCGGAACGTCCAGTCCGTAGTCAGTCGCTATACCGACTGAGTTACCCGACCCATATATATATATACACACACACATACACGCGCGCGCGCGCGCACGCACGCGCACACACACACACATACCACTGCATTTCGTGGAAAAGTAGGCTGTCACAAGAAACACGTCACTTTTTTTTAGGCCAGTTGTTCAGTTTACAAGAACAGCTGTTGTCGAAGACGATGTTAATGACATGTAGCCAGAATTTGAATTCGTAGAATTACACCTGCATACATTTTAATTTATGTTCCTAACTTTCCAATGTATTAAAAAAGAACAAAAGTCCACTAAATATTCATTGAAAATTCGGTTCATACCCCAAAGTAAACAAATTAATTCTCAGTTCCAAACTCTAATTAGGTTCAAGAAAACAATCGCAGTTTATTTCGCGCACCAAAGTCACCGCATTATTTCCTATGAGAAATGACCAACAAGTTTATATACAGATACGTAAATTTATTATATTATAATCGACGTAGCTTCCAACATGTTTCGGCCACTTATTGTGGCCATCTTCAGGGAGGTGCTCTTTGACGGATATATATTACAAAGCACGATCAAAAATTTACAAATATAAAACGTTGAGTTTTACTAAAAGGTTAAAAATCTAAGTTAGAATAAAAAATTATTATATGTAGGGAATTGCAGGTTCATATGCTGTGTAAGGTAACGACACACAGGCGGAGGTGGTATTACTTATATGAGCTTATCCGTACCTTTCCGACTCTTCTAAGAACCTAGTACCATTGAAAGCATAAAAACAAGTTACTTTTTAAAAAATGAGCAGCGAGCTGGTATTTAATTTAGACCTTAACAAATTGGCGTTTAGCAAATCACTGCCTTACATATATTCAGTTCGTACCACAAAGAGATAAGAGGTGAAAAGATGCTTAGCTCTATGAGTAAAGTGCCCTTAGTTACTAACCTATCGCGACCAAACACACACAGTAAGGAGCGCATGCGTGCAAAATGCCCTGTGCGACGTTTTAGGATAATCACTCAAATGGAAGTATGAGATAAAGGAGAAAAGGAACATTGCCCTCCAAGTGCCCTTCTAAACTTACCGAGATAAACCAAAATGCAACCGTACGTAGCGCATGCGTGTCAAACCCCATATATGAAGTTTTAGGAAAATCACACGAAAGTATGCCGAGATATATGCGAAAATGCACTTTTCTCTCCAAGTAAAGGACCTTTCATCATACATCGAACGGAAACAAAATAATTTGTATGTGATGCAGGGATTTGGTAGACGCCTTAGTATTAAGGCCTTAAATAAATACCAGCCTGAAACGCGCGTTTAAATTTTTCGTTTCACTTTCATTATACTCGTATTTCTCGGTTCTCTCTATTGTTGCATATTTTAGTGCTATTATTTTTCGAATAATTCGAAAGAGCTGTATGCATATGGGGCTTTTGAGGTAACCCCAAAGAAAGAAGTCAAGCGGGCCAAAATCTCAGGATGATCGCCCTATGCATGCGACCCCTCTCCACCCCAATAAAACCAATCGAACATTCACGAAGTACTGCGTCCAGACGAGAACTTAAAGAGCAACGTATATTTTCGCCTATATCTCAGCCACGATTGGGTGGATTTTGCTACAACTAAACATATTGCTCTTGCCACGCATGCGCTACGTACAATGTCAGTTTGGTTGCGATGTGCCACTAATGAAGGGCACTTTGCTTACAGAGGATACTACCTGTTCGCCTCTATCCGTGCTTCCATTCGTGTGACTTTCTTAAAACTTTATGTATGGGCGCAAATAAGCCTTTTACAGTTAATGTACAAGAGGGAGGACTGAAAAGTAGTGTCTCCGTTTCAGCTCCTTCTGACAGAAGAGCAGTATTTTAATTAATGAAACGCAAAATTAATTCTTAGAACATGTCCTTTAATTCTCACTTACACATAATGACCAAACTACTGTACACACTTTAGCCAAACATAGTCCGGCAAATAATTTGAACTTTGCGTATCACTAATTACACTATGGGCCACTTAGGAAGGGCCACGAGGTCCACAGGGCGCGCACCCACGACCTACACGTAGTGCTGTTCAGCAAATGTGAGCCTCGTACACATGGTGTCACACTTCACCCAGAGACGTAACTGCGTTAATATCGGCAATTTTTGTTCCAATTTTAAGGCAGGAAAATTGTTGTTCATTCTGAAAATAATACGAAACACTTAAACAGTCGGAACCCCTAACAATGCACGGTTTGGGATACAGGAGAATGGAGGAGGTTACGCGTGGTCTACTCACTGAAGAAAAGGGCATCCGCATTACATTCAATTCGTACCTTACAGAGAACACAGTGTGCTTCGATAAGAAAGACCGACAACAGCAGTGTAGTTACATAGATTATGTTCTAAGATTCATATGGAACACACACAACCTTTTTGGTGGAAATGTTTTCGATGTTGGGTGTGATGGTAGGTAGAGTAAACACTGGGATATAAAGGGATTTCCGAATATCTACATAGCGAATGACTTTATTTTCTTAATGTTCGTCTGTACCGTCCATATATAAGTTCCGTTTCGGTGAAATTCGGTAGGCCATATAGAGCATCCTACGCAGGGCACTGTTTAGTGAAAATCAGCAAAATGACGACCGTACTCGTAGGGACAGATAGCGCTACATATACGCTTTGTTTTGTTAGGTCGCATGACATTTTCAAATTAAAATGTATAGCCTGAGCAGTGCGCAGTTCTACGTATGTTCTGTTTATACCACCTCAGCTATCCTGACAGCCTAATCCATTTAGGTTGTGGCACCATTTTCTCCGCATGGCGTCGCTCATGCTGCGTCGAGTCGCGTTACCGTGAGACGTTATTTCCGAAGCGGATGAGAGGGGTTCTGTTTTGTTTGGGTTCGCTTCATGAGTGCCATTTATTACAAAACTTTGGAATCAGAATTGGATCTGGTTGCTAGCATGTTATCACCATGTTCTACTTTCCACAAACACGCCAGGTACCTTTGAAAGTGCACGCAGCGAATATTGTGCGTCGCTGCAAGGCTTACGTTGCAGTCAGAGGCTAGCAGTTTGAGCAGCTCTCGTGATTTTTTTTTGAAAATAATACCATTGAAAACAATACGACAATAACAACAGGAAACGTCGTGAAACTGACGAGAAAAATTCAAAATTCGTAGCAGAGCGGTAAATCATTAAAGCCTTTATACTAAGGCTTCTAGCAAATACCTCCATCACACTTATGTATTCAGCTCATACATCACAGAGAACACGCACAGCTTATTGGAAACTCTTTGAATATTTTAAGAACCTAGTATCACTGGCCACGCGCTATCAAATTTTTTAAAAAGTGTTACAGGCCGGTATTTATGTAAGGCCTTAATACTAAGGCGTCTGGCGAATCCCTGTAACACATATATCTATTTAATTTGTGCCTCTGAGAGAACACCGTGAGGTTCCTTTTATCTCTTCGAATCTTCTAAGAATCTAGTATCAATGGGCGCGTAAAATAAAATTTTAAAAAATGTATAGCAGTCTGGTACATAATTAAGGGCGTCTCGCAAATCTCTGCCTAATATATGTGCATTCAGTTCGTACCTCACAGAGATACAGGCGTAAAGTTGCTTTGCTCTACAAGTAAAGTGCGCTTAATTACTGACCGATCGCAACCAAACAGACCTCGTAAGTAGCGCATGCATGTAAAGTGGGAGGCATTACGTTTTTAAGAAAATCTCTCCAATGGAAGCTGAGATGTAGACGAAACGTTCCTCTGATCCTCAGGTAAAGTGTCCTTCATTACAGACAGATCGAAAGCAAAATTACACCACACCTAGCGCATACGGGGAAAGTGCGAGGTATGGATTTTAATAAAATCACACGAAGGGAAGCAGAGATACAGGCAAAAGGCAAAGTGCTCTTCATAACCGACAGATTGCAACCAAACTGATAATGCATGTAGGACATGCGTCGAAAGTGCAAGGTGTGTAAAGGGTAAAGGTAAGGTAAAGTGCATCCTTGTACAGGCACTGAGGCTCTGTACAGGCCGTACGGCCCATAGGGGGAGTAGAGGTATAGCTCTAGTGTTTCTTGAACACGGTATTAGAAGGGGTGAGGAGTCAGTGTCACGCCCCGGCCGCTCTTTACTTCCGGGAAAGACCCGGTACCCATTGTACAGGAGGCTCGGTGGGCCCCAGGGCCGGTCTGGACAGGTGCAGAAAATCTCGCCCCCACCGGGATTCGATCCTCGGACCGTCCAACCCGTAGCCGGTCGTTATACCGACTACGCTACTCGCAAGGTGTGTAGTTGTGGGGAACCCCCCCCCCCCCAATTCGAAACTAAGATATTGGCGAGAATATACGTTGTTCTTCAAATAAACATATCGAAGCTGTTCGCAGTAATCGTTCTATTATTGAACAAGGTACGTGGATGGGGTCGCATATACAGGTACATAGGGAGCCTGAGGTCTGGCCCGCTTGACTTCTTGCATTGTGGTCCCCTAAAAAGTGCCATATAAATACATACAAAGAATCTTACTGAATAGTTCTTACAGAATTTACGGGCTTGTGATACGGAAGCGGTCACAAAAAGGGAGAATGATTCGTTTGGGGTCGCTCCGTGACCCCCGTTTATTAGAACCCTGTGGAACCAGAAGGGGATCTGGTAGCTAGAATTTTACCAGCGTGTGCAACTATTCACGTACGGGCGTTGCGCTCTAGAGTGAATGCGGCGAATATTGTGTGTAGCTGAAATGTTTACAGTGCAGTCAATGGTCAGCAGTTCGAGCAGCTCTTGTGATATATTTGAAAATAATAAGGCGATAGAAAGGAAAAGGAAACGTCACGAAATTGACAAGAAAAGTGTAAAAAGCGTTGCAGGGTGGTATTTAATGAAGGTCTGATAAGGTAAAGGTAAAGCAGTCCCGTAACAGACCCGGAGGGACCCAGAGGGTCCCAGGAAGTTAAGGTTCCCAAATTTTGTGACAACGGCACAGGATAGTGGTAGGTTCTCAGCCTTACGCACCGGCCGCCTCTACTCCTAGGAAATTCTCCTCGTACTCATTTCTGTCAGAGGCTGAGTCGACCCCAGGGCCACAGTGCGATTGGAAGGATTTTATGTCACTGAAAAATCCAATGACACCAGCTGGGATCGAGCCAGCGACCTTCCGATTTGTAGCACAGCACCTTAACCACTGTGC
>Ga0123354_10011976_pt1 | contig 13433 bp, 9 predicted proteins | sample TergutLab28metaG_2_FD_97872 | JGI IMG/M metagenome (GOLD analysis project Ga0123354, IMG submission 97872) | Labiotermes labralis P4 segment gut microbial communities from Petit-Saut dam, French Guiana - Lab288 P4 | ecosystem: Host-associated > Arthropoda: Insects > Digestive system > Gut ... | reverse complement strand
CCTCGGCCTCGACGAAGAAGGGGTGCTTACCCCAGACGTTGAGCTGGCCGTCGGCGCGGCCGGCCTCGAAAATTTCGGAGATCTCCGTCGACGGGGTGATGGGATAGCCAATGACGCCGCCGCACACCTGCTTCATGACGTAAGCGGCAGCACCGTTGCCATTGATGACATCCGGAATCCCAGGATATGGGTTCACGCTCATTGTTCTACCTCTAACCTTCCCTCGTTGGTATGGGTCTCGGCCCGCCGGCGCGCGTTGTACGCATTGCCTCAAGAGATGTTAGCAGGTGGGGGCGAGACCAGATGGCGCAGGTCATGTGTTGTCTTCGATGTGGAACATCCGGGCGTAGTCGCGCTGGGACTCGATCTCGCACTCGGCGATCAGCGTCGGGTTCGCCGGGCGCCGAACCCCGCAGCGCTTCCCAAGGAGAAACCATAGAAATGGTAGAATACTGGCATGCTTGGAACCATAGACAAGGCAGGGCGGGTGGTCGTTCCTCAGGAGATACGTCGCCAACTCGGCCTCGTACCGGGAGACATCACGATCACCGTGCAGGGAACCCGCGTCCAGATCGAACAGCCAGGATCGGTCCTGCGGGAAGTCGATGGGCACCTGCTGCTCCCCATCGGCGGGCCGGTCATGGGTACTGAGGAAACACGGGAGTTGCGCCTTGCCGACCAACGCTGACCCCTTGCTGTTCGACACCAGCGCCGCCGTGGCGTTCGTCGATGCCGAGCATCCTTTCCATGACCAGGTCTGGAGTGCCGCGGCCAGCCGTTCTCGCGGCTTGTCCGGCCACGCTGTTTTCGAATTCATCTCGGTGTTGACGCGGCTCCCCGTGCCGAAACGCCTGAGCGGTGCAGATGCGTTGCGCCTGATGAGAAGCGAGTTCCCTGACAACCGGTTCCTGCCCGGGGACGCGATGGACGCTTTGGCTGACGAGTTCACCGATGCCGGCATCGCCGGTGGCATGGTCTACGACGGCTTGGTTGGCGCCTGCGCGAGGTACCACGGTCGGGCGCTCGTCACCTGTGACCGGCGGGCCGAGGAGGTCTATCGCCTGCTGGGTACCGACTACGTACTCATCGGGGCCGCCGGCAAATCTACGACCTGAGTCTTGCAAACCTACGAGTTTTGCTTTGCAAACCTACGACTTTCAGCCTAGTCTTGCGTCATGGAACAGTTGCTGACAAGGCACGCTGAGCCGGTAGCCCGCGAAATCTTGTCCTACATGCCCGCACTGATTATTGAGGGCGCGCGACAGGTCGGCAAGAGTACCCTGGCCAGTCAGTTGGCGGCGGACGGCCGGGGGATGGTAGTTACTCTGGACGATCAACCTACCCGGGAGGCGGCTGAGGAAGACCCTCCCGGCTTCCTCGCGCAAGCGGGTGGCCGGCTGCTGGTCATCGATGAGGTCCAGCGTTTTCCAGAACTGACCCTGGCGGTCAAGACGGCGATTGACCGTGATCGGCAGCCCGGACGTTTCATCATGACCGGGTCGTCGTCATTGTGGCGTGTGAGAGGGCTGGCGGACTCCCTGGCCGGGCGGACTGGGCGCCTGAATCTGTACGGCTTCAGCCAAGGCGAACTGGCCGGGCGTACGGACGACTTCATGGCGGCGGTGAGCCATGGTTTGCCCGATCCCATGCCCTCGTTCACGAGTCGCTGGGTACGGGACGACTATGTGCAGGCGGTGACCGCCGGGGCGTACCCAGCCGTGCGTACCATGACTGACAGGCAGCAACGGCGCTGGTTTGGCGACTATGTCGAGGGGTTGGTACGCCGTGACATGCCCGAGCTACGTCGCATGGTCGATCCGGACCGGGCGGAGTCGGTGCTGCGGCTTTTGGCGGCCAATCAGGCAGGGGAACTCATCAAAGCGCGGCTGGCCCAGGAGTCGGGTATTCCGGCGACCAGCATCGACGGGTACCTCGACCTGATAGTTGATCTGTGGCTCGCTACTACCCTGCCGTCCTGGACGCCGAACCTGACGCAACGCGAGATCGGGCGTCGCAAGTCGTTCGTTGTCGACTCCGGGTTGGCCGCATTTCTATCCCGGCTGACTGCTGCCCAGCTCGGCACTGCTGACTATGGCGTGGCGTTCGGGTCCCTGCTGGAGGGCTTTGTGGCCGCCGAGTTGTTGCGTCAGCAGACCTGGTCGGCCACCGACTTCGACCTGTATCATTACCGCGCCCGTACCGGCGCCGAAGTCGATCTCGTCGCCGAGTTGAGCGGTGGTGGAGTCGTCGCCGTGGAGGTCAAGGCCGCGACGTCGTTTCAGGCCAGCCAGTTCAGGCACTTGCGAACCATCCGCGACGAGTTGGGCGACCGGTTCCTTGCGGGACTGGTGCTCAACACCGGGCGGTCGGGGTACCGCTTTGCCGATCGCCTCTATGGTCTGCCAGTGAGCGCGCTCTGGGAGTTGTAGCGACTGTACTTCAGCGGATGCCCTGGAAGGCGAAGCGGAAGATCAGGGTCTGGCCGGCCGGGAGGCAGTACTCCGGGTGGGTCAGGGCACCCCAGGAGTTGTCGCCGCCCACACCGCGGCGCGCCAGAGCCGGACGTACGACCGTGCGGTGGATCGGCGGCAGTTCGACGTGGTGGGCCGCGTTCTCGATCTCGAAGGGCGTCCAGGGCAGGGCGGAGAACTCCATGCCGGCGTCGTCCAGCGCGTCGAAACGGAGCCCGTTGCCCCGGTCGTCGGTCAGGGTGGCCCAGCGTACGCCGGTGTGGCTGCCCGCCTCCTGGGGCCGCAGGTACGGGGTCAGCAGCCGCGTGACATCGGCGGCGTAGACGTCCAAACGGGCGCCGCAGCGCCGGTCGGCATAGCACTCCTCGGAACCGTCGCCGTACCACCGCAGGTGGCCCAGGTCGGCGCCGGTGGTCATCAGGAGGCCGAACTCGGGCATGTCGGGCAGCCCGTCGCCGGGGGTGACCGTCGCCGTGACCTCGATCCGGCCGTTTCCGAAGACGCGGTACGACACCGTGGATTCGCCCGGCGGTACGCTCGGCAGGGTGTAATGGTAGGTCACGGTCACCGAATCGTCGTCGGCGGCCACGGCTGGCCCGTCCGGGTCGGGGATCGCGTACCGGCTCGCCAGCAACCACGCGCCGTCGCGGGACGGCATGCCCCAGCCGGTCTCGTTGGAGGTCGGCGCGTGCCAGAAGTTGGGCTTGGGTACGGCGCGCAGCAGTTCGTGGCCGCCGTCGGGGGTGAGCCCGTAGCGGTACGACGTGAGCCCGCCGTGAATCCGCGAAAACAGCGCGGTGAAGTGGGGACCGCGTACCCCGACGTTGTGAATCCCCTCGATCAACTCCGGTGAGACTGAGACAGGTGAGACAGCGGGGACGGTTCTTTTTGTCTCAGCCTTCGGTGAGACAAAAAGAACCGTCCCCGCTGTCTCACCCGTTGTCCCACGATCATCGGCTGGAATCGCTACCACCTGTTGCTGCCAGCCCACCTCGTACCCAGCCGATGCCCAGGGCGTGTCCCGCGGCAGGCGGTAGGAGACGTCGATCGTGTACTCGCCGGGGGTGCCGGGGAACGGGAAAGGCAGGGGGTAGGTACCCGACTCGCCTGGCTTGACAGCGGTTTCCACCGTCTCGGACTGCAGTACGGTTCCCTCGCGCGTGAGGCTCACGACAACGTCGTACGCTTCCGTCGAGGTGAACAGGTGCCGGTTGGTGACCGTGAACGACTCGTCGCCGATGACGGTGTGGAAGTTCTGATACAGGTACCGGACCTCCTGGATCTTCGGACTCGGTGAGTGGTCCGCGAAGAAGATACCGTCGCCGGAGAACTCGGCGTCGTTGGGCGCGTCGCCACAGTCGCCGCCGTACCCGAAGAAGGGCTCGCCGTAGCGGTCCTTGAGTGCGATCGCCTGATCGGCGAAATCCCAGATGAAGCCGCCCTGGAACAGCGGCTCGCGGTACGCCAGTTCGGTGTACTTGTCGACGGCGCCGAAGGAGTTGCCCATGGCGTGCGCGTACTCGCACAGGATGAAAGGCTTGTCGCGGTGGGTACGCAGCCACTCCTCGATTTCGGCCGCCGGGGTGTACATCTGGGAGACGACGTCGGTGGTTTCGGGGTACCGCGGGTCCCAGTGCACTCCCTCGTAGTGGACCAGGCGGCGCGGGTCCTGCTCGCGGAAGTACTCCGAGACGGCCAGGATGTCGCGCCCGCCGTACGACTCGTTGCCGCAGGACCACAGCAGGACGCAGGGGTGATTCTTGTCGCGCTGAAGCAGGCTGGCCGCCCGGTCCAGGAGCGCCGGCAGCCACTCCGGCCGGTCGCCCGGCAGCGCCTCCTCAATCCCCCGGTGCTGGCGGTTCAGCCGGTCCCACAGGCCGTGGGATTCCAGATTCATCTCGTCGATGACGTAGAGCCCGTACCGGTCACACAGATCGTAGAAAAAGCCGTTGTTGGGGTAGTGGCTGGTCCGGATCGCGTTGACGCCGACCGCTTTGCAGGCCCGGATATCGGCTTCGGTTTGCTCCCTGGTCATCACCCGGCCGTTCAGGCCGAACTCGTGCCGGTTGACACCCTTGAAGACGATTCGTTGCCCGTTGAGCGTCATCACCGAGCCGGCCAGGCTGAACCGGCGGATGCCCACGGTGAGCGGAATGTACTCGGTGGGGTTGCCCTCGGCGTCCGCGACCGCGATCAACAGGTCGTAGAGGTACGGGTCTTCCGCGCTCCACAGGTGGGGACTGGGTACGGTGAGGTCCACCAGGGTCATTCCTGCTGACTGGTGCGCTGCCGGGGCCATCACGCCTTGTCTCAGGTGGGCGGTGATGGTACCGGGAGCAGATAGCCGTACCTCGACCCGTACCGTGGCCTGCCCGAAGTCGTCGGCCAGATCGGTGGTCACCGCCACATCCTCGGCGTGACACGCCGGGTGGCGGCAAAGGACGACATCGCGGAAGAGGCCGGAGAAGCGGTACATGTCCTGATCCTCGATCCAGCTCGCGCCGCTCCACTTGAAGACCTGGACGGCCAGCTTGTTCTCCCCGTCCGCCACCGACTCCGTCAGGTCGAACTCGGAGGGCGTGAAGGAGTCACAGGCGTACCCGATGTACGTCCCGTTGAGCCAGACCGCCAGCGCCGACTCGGCACCGTGGAAGACCACTGTCAGGCGCTCGCCGTCGCCCAGCGGCCGGTCGAGCGCGAACGCCGTCACATAGGAGCCGACCGGGTTGTACCGCGTGGGGATCTGTCCCGGCTCGACCGGCTCGTAGCCATCCCAGGGGTACTGTACGTTGACGTACTGCGGGCGGTCGTACCCCTGCAACTGGATGTGCGAGGGTACCGGGATGTCATCCCAGCCGGTGGTGTCGAAACCGGGCTGCTCGAAGCCCGGTACGACGCTCGCCAGGTTCTTGGCGTAGTGAAACTTCCAGAGCCCATCAAGGGATTGCTCGAAACTGCTCACGCCCTCATCGGCCTCGTCGGCCGTGGCGAACCAGCGGTGGTCCGAGTGGGCTGGCAAGCGGTGATCGGCGAAGTACCGGGGGTCGGCGATCCGGGCGGGGTCGAAAGTCATCGAGGGACTCCTTGGTTGAGGCAGTGGTGAGTCGTGCTAAGGACGAAGGGGGACACCGGGGGACAGTTGCACTGGCGACGATGGTGACGGTTCTGTTGTCTCACCCCCGGGTGCGACAACAGAACCGTCACCATCGTCCCACATCGAGCTGCCATTCGCCAGACTACTTGATAGTTTCGGGGATACCGATGTCTCAGCCCTTAGTGAATTCTGAGAGGATTTCGGACAGAATGGTGAACATGGACGATCCCGCGCTGCTCTTCATCGAGGATGACCACGCCATCGCCGAGATGGTGGTCGAGGTGTTGCAGGAGTCGTACACGGTGGATTACGCCTCGACGGGCGAGGAAGGTCTCGACCGGGCGCTCCACACCCACTATGACGTCATGGTGATCGACCGGCGTCTGCCGGGCATGGACGGTGTGGCGGTGATCCAAGCGATCCGCCGGGCGGGGATCACGACGCCGGTACTCATGCTGACCGCCCTCGGCTCGATCGACAACCGGGTGTCGGGTCTGGATGGCGGGGCGAACGACTACCTGACCAAGCCGTTCGATTTCGAGGAGTTGCTGGCGAGGCTGCGGGCCTTGCGCCGGGGTTTCGCGGCCGAGACCGGCAAGACGTACATCGGCGAGTGGCTGTTCGTACCCGAGACCCAGAGCTTGTACGATCCGTACGGCGACCGGATCAGCCTGACCGTGACCGAATCGGCGCTGCTGGCGCTGCTGGCCGAATCCCCCGAGCATATCTTCTCGCGCCAGGAGATTCTGTCGGCGATCTTCTCCGCCGAGGACACGCCCGGTACGGTCGACACCTACGTCCACTACATCCGCCGCAAGACCGACCACAATCTGATCGAGACGGTGCGCTCGCTGGGGTACCGCTTGGGAGACGGTTCATGAGCCTGCCCGCCGAGCCGGTGGGAGGCGGGGCCGTCGGAACGGCTTACCCGCCGCCGATTGCCGGGTCCGTACCGGTGCCGGCCTTCACGTCCCTGGGTTCCACGCCGGTCCCCACGGACCATCCGGCTCGTCTGACGCGGCGCGCGGCCCGGGCCCAGGCGGCGGTGAATCGCGACGACGACAAGGTACGGCAGGCGGCCCTGTCCGTCGGCGTCGCCGTGGCCGTGGCATCGGGCAGCGTGGTGTTTCTCGGCTTCCTCATTCTCATCGTCATCGCGATGGTCAGCGCCGTCCAGATGCCGAGCGGTGGCCAGTTCGGGCCGGATGGCCACATCATCGTCCGGCCGTACTCGCGGTGGGGCTGGGTCAACACCGGTGACATCATCTGGATGGTGGTCATCCTGGCCGTCGTCAGCCTGGTCCTGACCTCGTTGGTGGGATGGTTCATGGCCCGCCGGGCGGTCAAACCGTTAGCCGAGGCCCTGCGGCTGCAACGGCATTTCGTCGCCGACGCGAGCCACGAACTGCGTACGCCGCTGACGGCTTTGTCCTCGCGCGTCCAGATCCTGCAGCGCCGCCTCGACAGTGGCAAGCCGATCGACGATGTCGTCGACTCGTTGCGTCATGACACGGCTAACATGACGCGAGTCCTCGACGACATGTTGCTGACGGTCGAGGGCGCCCAGGTGGTCGAGGGAATGAAGACATCCGTGGTGGAGTGCCTGCGTCAGGCGGTCACCTCGTTGGAGCCGCTGGCTCAGCAGGCGGGCGTTGCGGTCCGGCTCCAGGCGTCCTCCGACATGGCGGTGGCCGCCCCCACGACCTCGGTGACCCGGGCGCTGGTCGCGGTCATCGACAACGCCATCCAGCATTCGCCGAGCGGCAGTACGGTCGACATCGCGGCGGGACCGGTGGACCGGATGGCGGTGATCCGGGTACGGGACCACGGCAGCGGGATCGCCGGCGTCGACCCGGCGCGGGTCTTCGAGCGGTTCGCCCACGGTTCGGAGAGCGGCCGGAAGCGGAGCTTCGGCTTGGGTTTGGCCCTGGCCTCCGAAGTTGCCCATCGCTCGGGCGGCGATATCCGAGTGGAGTCAACTTCCAGTCAGGGTACGACGTTCACCCTGAGCTTTCCCCTGGCGTGAGACATCGGGGACGGTTCTTTTTGTCTCAGTCCTCAGCCATGGTGACTTCGATGCCACCCATGACGGCGGCGGACAGGTTGTACAAGAAGGCGAAGATCGTGGCCAGGGCCGTCACGATGACCACATTGACAGCGCCGATCAGCGCCGCCAGCGCGGTCGCCCGGGTGGTGTTGACGTAGTCCTCGATGTTGAAGGGATTGGCACCCGGGGCGGTGAAGATCTGGGCGACGGTGGAGTTGATGGCGTCGTACAGTCCCGTCATGCTCAGGACCGTGAAGATGATCCAGGTGGCCACGATGAAGATGATCCAGCCGGCCACACCGAACAGCAGAGCCGTCTTCATGACCGACCAGGGGTCGACCCGGGAGATGCGCAGCCGGGCCCGTCGCGTCTGATGGGCGGTCTTGGCGCGCGGCGCCGCCTTCTTTTTCTCGGGGGCGGCTGGCGCGATCGGTACCGAGACGGTCATCCCGGAGCCAAGGTGGCTCACGGGGGTAGCCGGGGTAGCCAGCGGTACGACGGGTACGGCCATGGGCGCGGTTTGTTCGACTGCGGGAGTTGGCTTGGGTACGTCCGGGGCGGGTGTGGCGCCCGGTTCGCTCTTCAGGCGGTCGATGCTATTTTTAAAGCTTTCGACGATGCTCTTGCCGAGGCCGGCGGTTGGTACCGATGATGAATCGGCAACCGGTACCGCGGGCGAATCGGTGACCGGTACTGCGGGCGAATCGGCAACTGGTACCGCGGGCGGCTCGGTGGCAGGTGCCGACAGCGATTCGGCGGTCGGCGCCGAATCAGTCTGCTCATCTGTCATCGCCGTACTCCAATCTTTCGTCGCACTCGTCATGACTCTACCTGATCTAGGCTGGAATCGCCTTGTCGGGTTTCAGCGTCAGACGACGCGGCGGATTCGTTCTCAGGATATTCTTCGTTAGGCGGCGCTGCCGAAGCGTCATCCTCATCCGCGTCAGGATCGCCGTCTCGTTCGGTATCCTCGGGATACTGGGCGATCGCGGCCACCAGGTCGTCGCCGCGCAGGCCGACGAATTTCACGCCCATGGTGTCGCGCCCCTTGACCGCCACGTCCGCCACGCTGGCGCGGATGATCTGGCCGGAGGTCTTGATGGCGATCACCTCGTCGGTCTGGCCGACGATCAGCCCGCCGACCAGTTGGCCACGGTCCTCGTTGAGTTTCATGGCCTTGACGCCGAGCCCGCCCCGGCCCTGCTGGCGGTACTCCGCCACGGCCGTACGCTTGGCGAAACCGCCGTCGGTGACCGTGAAGACGAAACGGTCGTCTTCGGGCATGTCGGCGGGGATGATGGCCATGGACAACAGGGCATCCTCGGAGCGGAAGCGCATGCCGGTGACGCCGGAGGTCGCCCGTCCCATCGGCCGCAGTTGCTCGTCGTCGGCCTGGAAACGGATGGCCTGACCCTGACGGGAGATCAGCAGGACGTCGTCGTCGGCGTTGCAGAGCCCGGCGCCGATCAGTTCATCGTCGTCGTCGCGGAAGTTCACGGCGATCAGCCCGGTTTGGCGGGGTGAGTCGTACTGGCCCAGTTCGGTCTTTTTCACCAGTCCCTTGCGCGTGGCCAGCAGGAGGTACGCCGCGTCCTCGTACGTCGCCAGCGTCAGGACCTGGGCGATCGTCTCGTCGGGGGCGAAGCTCAACAGGCCGGCGACATGCCCGCCCTTGGCCTCGCGGCCGCCCTCCGGCAACTGCCAGACCCGCGTCCGGTACACCCGGCCCTTGGTGGTGAAGAACAACAGCCACTCGTGGGAGTTGGTGGCGAACAAATGATCCACCGCGTCGTCGGCCCGCAGCGTGGCGCCCCGGACCCCCTTGCCGCCCCGCTTCTGGAGGCGGTAGAGGTCGGCCTTGGTACGTTTCGCGTAGCCGCCGTGGGTGATGGTCACGACGACATCTTCCTGTGGGATCAGGTCTTCGTCGGAGAGGTCGCCGTCGGCGGAGATGATGCGGGTACGCCGCTCGTCGCCGTACTTGTCGACGATCTCCTGCAGCTCCGAGCCGATGATCGTACGCTGACGGGCCGGTGAGGCGAGAATGTCCCGCAAGTCGGCGATCGCGCGCTCCAATTCGGCCAGCCGGTCGATGATGCGCTGGCGTTCCATGGCGGCCAGGCGCCGCCACTGGAGGTCGAGGATGGCCGTGGCCTGGTCCTCGTCGATGTGCCGCTCCTGGCCGGTGGCCGGATCGGCGAACGTGAGCAGATCCATCAGACCCTGCTTGGCGATGTCGGCGTCGCGCGAACCGCGGATCAGGGCGATCACGGCGTCGAGTTGGTCGAGCGCCGCCACGTACCCCCGCCAGATGTGGGCGTTCTTCTCGGCCTGGGCGATGCGGAAGCGGGTCCGGCGCTGGATGACATCGATCTGGTGGCGTACCCAGTAGTAGATGAACTGGTCGAGGCGCAGCGTGCGCGGCACGGAATCGACCAGGGCGAGCATGTTGGCGCCGAAGGTGTCCTGCAACGGGGTGTGCTTGTAGAGGTTGTTCATCACCACGCGGGGCTGCGCGTCGCGCTTCAACTGGATGACCAGGCGCTGGCCGGTGCGGGCCGACGTATCGTCGCGGATGTCGGCGATGCCGCTGAGCCGGCCGGCCGTGACCAGTTCGGCGATTTTGACGGCCAGATTGTCGGGGTTGCACATGTATGGCAGTTCGGTGATGACGAGGTTGGTGTGCCCATGGTCCTCCTCGACCTCCATGACCGCCCGCATCGTGATGAGCCCCCGGCCGGTACGGTAGGCGTCCTCGATGCCTTTGCGCCCGACGACCAGCCCGCCGCCGGGGAAGTCGGGGCCCTTGATCCGGGCCATCGCGGCGTTCAGCAACTCCTCGCTCGTCGCCTCCGGGTGGGCGAGGTACCACTGGATGGCCTCGTTGACCTCCCGCAGGTTGTGGGTGGGGATGTTCGTGGCCATGCCGACGGCGATACCCGTACTGCCGTTGACAAGCAGGTTCGGGAAGCGGGAGGGCAGTACGACCGGCTCGGTCTCGCGGTTGTCGTAGTTGGGCTGGAAGTCGACGGTGTCCTCGGTGATGTCCCGGACCATCTCCATCGCCAGCGGCGCCATCTTGCACTCGGTGTACCGCATGGCGGCCGCCCGGTCGTTGCCGGCCGACCCGAAGTTGCCCTGGCCGGCCACCAGCGGGTGGCGCATCGCCCAGGGTTGGGCGAGCCGGACCAGGGTGTCGTAGATGGCGGTGTCGCCGTGCGGGTGGTACAGGCCCATGACCTCGCCGACGACGCGCGAGCACTTGTTCCAGCCCCGATCGGGCCGGTAGCCGCCGTCGTACATCGCGTAGATCACCCGGCGGTGAACCGGCTTCAGGCCGTCGCGGACATCCGGCAGGGCGCGTCCGACGATGACCGACATGGCGTAGTCGAGGTACGACCGCTGGATCTCGGTGTTGAGGTCGACGGGTTCGGTCTTGCCGGTCAGCGAACTGGCGGATAGGCCCTGTTCCTCGGCCTGGGCGTCGGGGTTGGTCTCCTGAGGATCGAAATCCAGGGGATCGTCAGCCATGTGCGTACTTCTTTCGTTGGGTGACTAGATATCCAGGAAACGGACATCTTTGGCGTTGCGCTGGATGAACGAGCGGCGCTGCTCGACGTCTTCGCCCATCAGGATCGAGAACATGTCGGACGCGGCGGCGGCGTCGTCCAGGGTGACTTGCAGCAGGGTGCGGCGTTCGGGGTCCATGGTGGTTTCCCACAGGTCGGAGGCGTCCATCTCGCCCAGGCCTTTGTACCGCTGGATCGGGTTGACCTGCGGCAGCTTCTTGCCGCCGGTAAGCCCCTGGTCGCGGATGGCGTCCCGCTCGTCGTCGTTGTACGCCAGTTCGTGGGGCGAGTTGGTCCAGCGGATGCGGAACAGCGGCGGCTGGGCCAGGTAGACGTGCCCGGCGTCGATCAGCGGTTTCATGAAGCGGAAGAGCAGGGTCAGCAGGAGGGTACGGATGTGGGCCCCGTCGACGTCGGCGTCCGCCATCAGGACGATCTTGTGGTACCGCAGGCGGTCGATGTCGAACTCCTCGTGGACCCCGGTGCCCAGGGCGTTGATGATGGCTTCGACCTCCTTGTTCTGCAAGATCTTGTCCATCGAGGCTTTCTCGATGTTGAGGATCTTGCCGCGTAGGGGGAGGATGGCCTGGATCTTGGGGTCGCGCCCACCCTTGGCGGAGCCGCCGGCCGAGTCGCCCTCGACGATGAAAATCTCGCACTCCTCCGGCTGGTTGGACTGGCAGTCCGCCAGCTTGCCGGGGAGCGACCCGCCGCCAAGGAGACCCTTGCGGGAGCGGGCCAGATCGCGGGCCTTGCGGGCGGCGATCCGGGCGGACGCGGCGGCCTGGGCCTTGCGGATGATCTCGCGGCCCTCGTTCGGGTTCTCGCCGAACCAGTCGCCCAGGCGGTCGTTGACGACCTTCTGGACGAACGAGCGGGCCTCGGTGTTGCCCAGCTTGGTCTTGGTCTGGCCCTCGAACTGCGGCTCGGCGATCTTGATCGACAAGATGGCGGTCAGGCCCTCCCGGATGTCGTCGCCGGACACCCGGTCCTCCCGCCGCTTGACCAGCCCCCAGGTTTCGCCCCACTTGTTGACCGTGTTGGTCAGCGCGGAGCGGAAGCCCTCCTCGTGGGTACCGCCCTCGTGGGTGTTGATGGTGTTGGCGAAGGTGTGGACCGACTCGGCGTAGCTGGTCGTCCACTGCATGGCCAGTTCCATGCTCATGTTGCCCTCGGTGTTCTGGGCCTCGACGTCGATGATCGTGGGATGGATGACGTCCTTCGAGCCGACGAGGTACTGGACGTAGTCGATCAGCCCCCGGTCGTACCGGAAGACGGCGGCGACCTGGCTGCCGTCCTCCTCCAGGTGGTCTTCGCGCTCGTCGGTGATCGAGATCGTCAGGCCCTTGTTGAGGAAGGCCATCTCGCGGAAGCGGGTGGCCAGGGTTTCGAAGGAGTACACCGTCGTCTCGAAGATCTGGCGGGAGGCGTAGAACTCGATGGTGGTACCGGTGGTGTCCGTCGGTTCGAGGCGCTCCAGGTCCCCCTCGGGCTCGCCGAGGGCGAAGGACTGCCGCCAGACGTACCCATCGCGCTTGACCGTGGCGATCAGCTTCGTCGACAGGGCGTTCACCACCGACACGCCGACCCCGTGCAGGCCGCCCGACACCTTGTACCCCGAGCCGGAGAACTTGCCGCCGGCGTGCAGCTTGGTCAGCGCCACCGTCATGGCGGAGATGTGCTCGGTCGGGTGTTCGGCGACCGGGAAGCCCCGGCCGTTGTCGGTGACCCGGATGCCGTTGCCCGGCAGGATGCGGACGTCGATGGTGTCGGCGTAGCCGGCCAGGGCCTCGTCCACGGAGTTGTCGACCACCTCGTAGACCAGGTGGTGTAACCCGCGCTCGCCGGTCGACCCGATGTACATGCTCGGGCGGACGCGGACGGCCTCCAAGCCCTCCAGGACGACGATGGCATCGGCGTCGTAGGCTCCCTCGTCCACCCTGGTGGTGAGCTGGTCGTTGCTTAAGTGGATGGCGTCGAGATCGTCGGTCAGGGCTTCGTCGAAGTCGTCTGGGCTCACGGACTGGGATTCTTCTGACATGGGTCTCCTTGGAACGTACGCGAGAGTACGAGGGGGGTGAGACAGTGGGGACGGTTCTGTTTGTCTCAGGCCTGAGACAAACAGAACCGTCCCCACTGTCTCAAGCCAACTTGTCTATTCTACCGTGTTGTGGCCTCAGTTCGCGCATTGCGCACAGGAAATCTGGGTCAGTCCGGATGGTACGGGGCCGATTCCGGCCAGATTTACGTGG